>ERZ890953.18-NODE-18-length-91703-cov-24.261621_pt1 | contig 91703 bp, 72 predicted proteins | sample MGYA00521264_ERZ890953 | MGnify/ENA primary metagenome ERZ890953 (study PRJEB32303, sample SAMEA104408629) | aquatic metagenome | biome: Brackish water; feature: Chemocline; material: water | place: Baltic Sea | collected 2014-10-26T21:54:00 | depth 200 m ...
CTCCACACGTCGGCCGACACGCCGTACTTCTGCTCGAGCAGGGCCGCGGCCTTGATCGCCTCGTTGAGGATCGCGCCCGAGCCCAGCAGGTGCGCCTTCTTGTCGCTCTTCAGGGTGCTCCTGCTGAAGCGGTACATGCCCCGCAGGATCCCCTCGCGCACCTGCGGGTCCTTCGGCAGGGGCGGGTGCGCGTAGTTCTCGTTCATCACGGTGATGTAGTAGATCCACGTCTCGCCGTTGCAGTACATGCGCGTGATGCCGTCGTGGACGATCACGCCGAGCTCGTAGGCGAAGGCGGGGTCGTAGGCCTTCACCGTCGGCGGCGTCAAGGCGGTTACGTGGCTGTGCCCGTCCTGATGCTGCAGACCCTCGCCGGCGAGGGTGGTGCGTCCGGCCGTGGCGCCGATCAAGAAACCCTTGGCCTTGGCGTCGCAGGCCTGCCAGATCTGGTCGCCCACGCGCTGGAAGCCGAACATCGAGTAGAAGGTGTAGAAGGGGATCGTGTTGACGCCGTTGTTGGCGTAGGCGGTGCCCGCCGCGATGAAGCTGGCCATGCTGCCCGCCTCGCTCAGGCCCTCTTCGAGGATCGCGCCGGTGGTGCGCTCGTTGTAGAACAGCAGGTTGCCCTTATCGACAGGGTCGTAGAGCTGGCCAACGTGGCTGTAGATGCCTGCCTGGCGGAAGAGCGACTCCATGCCGAAAGTCCGCGCCTCGTCAGGCACGATGGGCACGATGTTCTGGCCGAACTCGGGGTCCTTGAGCAGCTTGGCGAGCAGGTGCACGTAGCTCATGGTGGTGGCCACCTCGCGCTCCCCGGTGCCCTCGTACAGGTCCTGGAACATGAGGTCGGTCTTGCAGGCCTGGGGCTTCACCTCGACCTTGCGGCGTGGCATGCCGCCGCCCAGCTCGGCGCGGCGTTCCCTGAGGTACTTCATCTCGGGACTGTCGTCGGCGGGACGGTAGAACGGCGTCGCGTCGAGGTCCTCGTCCGAGATCGGAATTCCGAAGCGGGTGCGGAAGGCCAACAGTTCCTCGTGGTTCAGTTTCTTCTGGCTGTGGGTGATGTTGCGGCCCTCGCCGGCCTCGCCCAGGCCGTAGCCCTTGACCGTCTGGGCCAGGATCACCGTCGGCTGCGCCTTGCCGTGGGTCGTGGCCTCCTTGTAGGCCGCGTAGACCTTCTCGGGATCGTGGCCGCCGCGCTGCAGCTTGCGGATCTGCTCGTCGCTGTAGTCGGACACCAGCTCGAGCAGCTCGGGGTACTTGCCGAAGAAGTGCTGCCGGATGTAGGCGCCGTCGCTGATGGAGTAGCGCTGCATCTCGCCGTCGAGGACCTCTTCCATGCGTCGCTGCAGCAGGCCGGTGGTGTCGCGGGCGAGCAGTTCGTCCCACTCGCTGCCCCACACAACCTTGATCACGTGCCAGCCTGCGCCGCGGAAGGCCGCCTCGAGCTCGCGGATGATCTTGCCGTTGCCGCGCACCGGCCCGTCGAGACGCTGCAGGTTGCAGTTGATCACGAAGATCAGGTTGCCGAGCTGTTCACGCGAGGCCAGCGTGATCGCGCCGAGGCTCTCCGGCTCGTCCATCTCGCCGTCGCCGAGCAGCGCCCATACTTTGCGTCCCGAACGCTCGCGCAGCTTGCGGTCGACCAGGTAGTGGTTGAAGCGGGCCAGGTAGATGGCCTGGATCGCAGTCAGACCCATGCTGACCGTCGGGAACTCCCAGAAGTCGGACATCAGGAAGGGATGCGGATAGCTCGCCAGCCCGCCTTCGGGATCGAGTTCGCGACGGAACCTTGAGAGGTCCCCGTCATCGAGACGCCCCTCGAGATACGCCCGAGCATACACGCCGGGCGACGCATGGCCCTGGAAGAACACCATGTCGCCCAGACACTCGTGATCGGGTCCGCGCCAGAAGTGGTTGAAACCCACTTCCCAAAGCGTGGCCGCCGAGGCGAAGGTGGAGATGTGGCCGCCGATGCCAGGACTCTCGCGATTCGCGCGTACGACCATGGCCATGGCGTTCCAGCGTACGAGGCTCTTGATGCGGCGCTCCATGGCGCGGTTGCCCGGAAACACGGGCTGCTTGTGTCGCGGAATGGAGTTGATATGAGGGGTATTGGCTGTGAACGGCAGCTCGACGCCCTGCTCGTGGACCTGGGTCTGGATCTGGCTCAGAAGCTCGCGCACGCGCTCGGGGCCCTGGGATTTCAGGACGTAGTCGATGGAGTCGCGCCATTCGCGGTCTTCAATCGAGTGGTCGGCGTACGGATCAGGGGCAGGGGTGGCGGCCATGACGGCCTTCCTTTCGCTCTGGCGCTGGTTGGATGCGGTTGGGGGCGTCGGGAAACGCACTGTCTATGGATAAACGGATTCAGGTAATCGTCAATGGATTTTCGATTTATAGCCACGAACGTGGTGCCACGGTAAGATCTCCGAACGTCATATTGACGACGATGCTGCTTGGTTCGATTGACTGGAGATCGGAGATGCGATTGATGACACGACGCCTACGGCTAGGGTCGATTTTCCTGGTCATGATGGGGATGCTGCTAGCCGGATCGGTTCGCGCGGCGCCGGCGCCGTCGGCTGTCCGGGAGCGATTGCGCCATCGTCTGGAGGCCACATCGGGCCCCGAGCGGATCGTGGTGGGCCGCCAGGTCGTCCAGAGCGAGACGTCCCTGCGGAAATTCTACACCGAACGCGGTTTTGCGCCCGCCTGGTCCGCAGGATCCCGCTTCACGGATCAGGCCGACAGCTTGTTGGCGGCCATCGAGGCGGCCGGGCTTGAGGGCCTGAGTCCGTCGGATTATCATCTCATCCCTCTGCGAAAAGCCCTCGGCACCGGTCCGAACGCTGCGGTGAGGACTCTTGGTCTGCCAGGCATTGTGGACACGGAGCTCCTTTTGACAGACGCCTGGCTTTTGCTGGCCACCCATTGCCTCTCCGGAAAGCTGGATCCCACGACCCTGGATCCCGAATGGGTCGTCTCCCGTCGCCAGGTCGATCTGTCGATCGTCCTCGAAACCGCCCTGCGCGAAGGGACCGTGGCCGCGACCCTCCGCTCCCTGCTGCCCGGTCAGCCCGGATATGCATGGTTGAAGGCGGGGCTGGCCCGTTATCGACGTCTGGCCGCCCAGGGTGAATGGACTGTAGTCCCAGCTGGTCCTTTGCTGCGGCCGGGGGGGCGGGATCCGCGGCTTTCAGTCTTGGCGCAGCGTCTGGCTGCGGAACGCGGCGATTCCTTGAACGTCTCCGGGGAGACCTATGAGCAGGATCTGGTGGATGCCGTCAAGAGCTTCCAGCGTCGTCAGGGACTCAAGGTCGACGGGATCGTCGGACCGTCCACGCTGAGCGCCCTGAACATCGGAGTCCTGGAACGGATCGATGAGATCAGGGTGAACCTGGAACGTTGGCGCTGGCTGCCCCAGGATCTGGGGCCGCGGCACATCGTCGTCAACATCGCCGATTTCCACCTCCGTGTGATCGAGGGCGACGGCCTGATCCTGACGCTGCCGGTCATCGTGGGCAAGCCCTTCCGCAGGACGCCCGTGTTCAGCGCCACGATGAGCTATCTGGTCTTCAGCCCGGTCTGGGAAGTTCCTCCCATGCTGGCCGAACAGGACAAGCTGCCGCTGATCCGCGGGAATCCCGAGTACCTGGCGACCTATGGTTTCGAAGTGCTGAGCGGCTGGGGTGCCGACGAGCGCATCGTCGACCCCGATTCGGTGCGTTGGAACGAAATGAAGCCCGGGCGGTTTCCGTACCGGCTGCGCCAGAAACCGGGGCCGCTCAATGCTCTCGGTGGAGTCAAATTCATGTTTCCCAACAAGTTCAACGTCTATCTGCACGACACTCCCAGCCGGGAACTGTTCAGGGAGAGCGTTCGGACTTTCAGTTCGGGATGCATTCGGGTGCAGGATACGGAACGCCTGGCGGCCCTGCTCCTGGGGGACAAGCCCGAGTGGACCGCCGATGCCGTGACCGCGGCCATGACGTCGGGGCGGGAGCGGACCGTGCGTTTGACGAGGGCGATTCCGGTCCATCTCCAGTATTGGACCGCCTGGTCGGATGAGCACGGCGGAATGGAATTCCGCAGGGATATCTATGGTCGGGACAAGGGCGTCCTGGCCGCATTGTCGGAAGCGCCGCCCGCGGGCGGTCGATGACCTCGGCTTCAACCCAGGGTGATGGGGATGGATCAATCGCTGAGCACATGGACCGGATGGTGCCGGGTCGTTCTTCTTTCAGCGGGATTGATCGTCCTGCTACTCGGCTGCCTCGCGGCGGGGTCCGGGGATGCAGTTCACGGAGAGCCCGTATTTGACGCGGGGCATGCCGGTTTCACGGTCGTCTTCGGCAATGCAACGCTGACCCACAGGGTGATGGCCGTGTTCGTGATGCCCGGAGAAACGATCGACGTCCTGGTGGGGACCGAAGGTGCCGGCGCGGGTGCCGCATTCGTAGCCGAAGCCGGCACGACGACTCCGGCCGGTAACGGTCGCTGGCGCTGGACCGTGCCGGCGTTGCCGGGTCTGGTGAAGCTGCGGATCGAACATCGGGGATCTGGCGGCGTCATGGATCTCAACGCCTTCGTGCTGGTGCCCCGCACGCGGATCAGGGACGGCTACCTGAACGGCTATCACGTCGGGTCCTATCCGACCATCCCGCTCAAGGGTATGGACATCTACATGCCCCCGGACGGCCTGGTGGAAGTGACCGCCGAGAACGAGAACACGCCGGTAGGGCCCCACTTCACTCTCGGCCAGTTCGTGTGCAAGCAGCAGGGAGGATACCCCAAGTATCTCGTGCTGCGTACGCGGTTGATCCAGAAGCTGGAGTTGATTCTCACCGAGATCAACCGGCGAGGCGTCTTCTGTCCCACCTTCGAAGTGATGAGCGGATACCGAACGCCCTTCTACAACAAGGCCATCGGCAACGTCAAATACAGCCGGCATGTCTGGGGCGGCGCGGCGGACATCTACGTGGACGCGGCGCCCCGGGACGGCGTGATGGACGACCTGAACGGCGATGGCGTCTTCAATGTCGAAGACGCCGGCGTGCTCTACGAAGTGATCGACGAGCTTTTCGGGCAGGATGATCACGAGAGGTTTGTCGGCGGTCTGGGCCGCTACAGGAAGACGGAGGCTCATGGGCCGTTCGTCCACGTGGACGTCCGCGGCTTCCGGGCACGCTGGGGGGACTGAAGCGAGGCTGTCCGTTAGTGCAGGGAACGAAAAGGGGCGCCTGCCGGCGCCCCTCTATTCAGGATCATCGAAGGCTAGAAAGGATACTTCCCGACCGCGATCACGGCCTCGGCGATCCGGCCGTGCAGCTTCTCGCGCCCCACGGGGTCGTGCTTGACCAGCCGGCGTAGGCCTGCACCCATGGCTCGCAGTTCGTCGCCCTCGAGGGTGTTGGCCAGCAGCTGCCGCGCCTTGATCCCCACGGTCTCCATCGCGTCGTGCAGGGCCAGGGTCAGCATGTCGGCCATCAGGGACGCCGCCTCCTGCCCGTCGTTCCCCGCCTTCTTCTTGGTCCGCAGCAGGGCGCTTTCACAGGCATAGGCCTCGGTGATGATGTCCGCGGCATCGGCCAGCACTTCCTGGTGGTCTTTGAGGTTTGCGCCGAACTTCTGCGCCGCGATGCCGAGGGCCGCCAGGGCCGTCTTCTTCATGTTCACCACGAGCTTCGTTTCGTCCTCGAGGAAGGACGGCTCGCCTACGTCGCCGAACGACGGCATCTCCAGCAGCTCGCCGGCCACGGCCTGGGCGGCCTGCAGGAACGGCAGCTCGCCCTTCATGGCCTTGCGCATGATCATGCCCGGAATGATCATCCGGTTGATCTCGTTGGTGCCTTCGAAGATGCGGTTGATGCGTTCGTCACGGTAGAGGCGTTCGAGCACGTAGTCGGAGCAGTAGCCGTAACCACCGAGCATCTGCACGCCCTCTTCGCCGGCCAGGGCCATGGCCTCGGTGGCGTAGACCTTGATCATCGAGCACTCGATGCTGAACTCCTCGACCTTCAGGATGGACTGCAGATCGTAGTCGGGTGCGCTCTTGTCGAGGGTGCCGATGGCCCGGTCCAGCAGTCCGGCCGTGCGGTAGACCATCGACTCGGCGAGGAAGGTCCTCGCCGCCACGTCGGCGATCTTCGAGCGGATCAGTCCGAAGCTGTTGATCGGCTCGCCGAACTGATGGCGCTCCGAGGTGTAGGGTACAGCGTTTTCCAGGGCGATCTTGCAGCCACCCACCGAGCTAGCACCCAGCTTGAAGCGGCCCACATTCAGGATGTTGAACGCGATCACGTGGCCCTTTCCGGCCTCGCCGAGCAGGTTCTCCACCGGCACGGGACAATCTTCGAGGATCACTTGGCAGGTGCTGCTGCCCTTGATGCCCATCTTCTTTTCCTCGGCGCCGATCGAAACACCGCCAAAGGCCTTCTCCACGATGAAGGCCGAGAAGTGCTTCCCGTCGATCTTCGCGAAAACAATGAACATGTCTGCGTAGCCGGCATTGGTGATGTACTGCTTCACGCCGTTGAGCATGAAGTGGGTGCCGGTGTCGTTGAGTACGGCGGTGGTCGAGGCAGCCAGGGCGTCGCTGCCGCTGCCGGGTTCGGTCAGGGCGTAGGCAGTAAGCAGCTCGCCGGTCGCCAGCCTGGGCAGGTACTTGGACTTCTGTTCCGGCGTGCCGAAGTAGACGATGGGCAGGGTGCCGATGCCGCTCTGGGCGCCGTGGCTCACCGCGAAACTGCCCGACCACGAGATGATCTCGCTGACCACCATCACCGTCGCCTTGTCGGCTCCCATGCCGCCGTAGGCTTCGGGCACGTCGACCATCAACAGGCCCATCTCGCCCGCTTCCTTGAGCAGGGGCTCACCCAGGGCCGTATTGCCCTTGTATTCCAGCTCTTCGGTGCGCGGCGCGATCTTCTGCTCGATGAAATCGCGGGCCGCCTGGGCGATCATCCGCTGGTTCTCAGAGAAATCCTCGGGTGTGAACACGTCGGCAGGCGCGGTCTCCTGCAACAGGAACTCGCCGCCGGTGGGATAGGTCTTGGACTCGCTCATGGTGTCTCCTTTTAGATCGCCTCGAAGATTCCCGCGGCACCCATGCCCGTGCCGATGCACATGGTCACCATGGCGTACCTGCCGCCGCATCGCTTCAACTCGTGCAACGCTGTGGCGGTGAGCTTGGCGCCGGTGCAGCCCAGGGGGTGGCCCAGGGCGATGGCGCCTCCGTTGGCGTTCACCCTTTCATCATCGGCATCGAGGCCCAGGCGCTTGAGAACGCTCAGGCTCTGGGCGGCGAAGGCCTCGTTGAGTTCGATCACGTCCATGTCGGTGAGCTTGAGTTCAGCCTGGGCGAGGGCCTTGGGCACGGCCGCCACCGGGCCGATGCCCATGAGCTCGGGTGCCACGCCGGCCACAGCATAGGTCACGAAGCGTGCGATGGGGGTCAGGCCCAGATCCTTGCACACGTCCATGGTGCAAAGCAGCGCCGCGGCGCCGCCGTCGCTCATCTGGCTCGAGTTGCCGGCGGTCACGGTGCCGCCCTGCTTGAAGGCGGGTTTCAGGCGCTCGAGGGCTTCCAGGGTGCTGTCGGCGCGGGGGCCTTCGTCGGTGTCGACCAAGAGTTCGACGACCTGGGGCTTGCCTTTGGCGTCGGGCTTCGAGATCGCCGTCGCGACCGGTACGATCTCATCTTTGAACCGACCCGCCTCGATGGCTGCGGCCGCCTTGCGGTGGCTGGCCAGGGCGAAGCGGTCCTGGTCCTCGCGGGAGAGCACGTCCTCGACCGACAGTCGCTCGGCGGTGAGGCCCATGTTCAGGTAGGTGGCCGGGTCGCGGGCCACCAGTTCGGGGTTGGGCAGGTAGCGTAGGCCGCCCATGGGGATCATGGTCATCGACTCGACGCCGCCGGCGATGATCACGTCTTCCTGGCCCATGGCGATCTTCAGGGCAGCGATGTTGATGGTCTCGAGTCCCGAGGAGCAGAAGCGGTTGATGGTCATGCCCGGCACCGAGTCCGGCAGCCCGGCCAGCAGCGCGATGTTGCGGCCCACGTTCATGCCCTGCTCGCCCTCGGGCATGGCGCAGCCCATGATCACGTCGCCGATCCGTGCGGGGTCGAGGTTCGGGACCCGCTCGAGGATGCCGCGCACGGCGGCGGCGCCCAGGGTGTCGGGTCGGGTTTGTGCGAACGATCCTTTGAACGCCTTGCCGACCGGGGTGCGGAGGGCCAATGCGACGTAGACTTCTCTCATGGCGGTTCTCCTCCGAAAGGCTAGTTCCTCAGCGGCTTGCCGGTTTTCAGGATGCTCTGCATGCGTTCGAGCGATTTGCGTTCGCCCATGAGCTTCATGAAGTACTCCCGTTCCAGATCGAGCATGTGCTGGTGCGAGACGGTGGTCGGTCCGGGTACGTCGCCGCCCGACAGGATCAGCGCCAGGTAACCGCCGATCTTGTGGTCGTGAGCGCTCACGAAGCCCGCCTCTTCCATGTTGAAGAGCACCGACTCGGCCAGTGCGACGCCGTTGCGGCCCATGACCGGGATCGCCGGATCGGGCACCGGGGCCACGAAACCGGCTTCGGCCATGCGCACGACCATGTCCTTGGCGTCGGCAACCTGGAGTTCGCGGTTCATGGACCAGGAGTCGCTCGTCTTGAGGTAGCCCAAGCCCGGGGCTTCGGCCGCGCTGGTGGCGACCTTGGCCATGCCGATGGTCTCGAACGCGCCGCGCATGGCGGGCTGCAGGTCGGTCTTGTCGGTCAGGCGCGCCACGTTGTTGCGATACACCCGCACGCAGCCGCCGCCCGCGGGCACGACGCCGGCGCCGAACTCCACCAGGCCGATGTAGGTCTCGGCCGCAGCGCGCACGGCGTTGCCGCCCATGGTCACTTCGCAGCCGCCGCCCAAGGCCAGACCGTGGGGGGCGGTCACCACCGGGGCGCCGCAGAATTCGAGGCGGTCGGTGGCCCGCTGGAAGGCGCGGACGATCATGTCGATGTCCTCCCAGTTGCCTTCCATGGCCTCCATCATCAGCATCATGAGGTTGGCGCCGGCCGAGAAGTTCTCGCCCTGGTTGGCCACCACCAGGCCGCGCCAGTCCTTTTCGACCATATCGCAGGCGGTCATCAGCATGCCGATCTGGTCCTGGCCCAGCACGTTCATCTTGCTGTGGAACTCGAGGCAGAGCACGCCGTCGCCCAGATCCAGCAGCGAGGCGCCGGGGTTGCGGCGGACTTCGCGGTCGGCGGCGCGCAGGATGTCGAAGTCGAAGGCGCGGGGATCGGTCGTCGGTGTGACCATCTCGCCGGCGACGGCCGTGGGGGCCTTGCCGTCGGCGTAGAGGGATTCGGCGCCGACGTCGTACAGGGCGTCGATCCAGGCGGGCAGGGGGTGGCCGCCTTCGCGCAGCTTTTCGACGACGCGGCGGAAGCCGAGCACGTCCCACACCTCGAAGGGTCCGAGGGTCCAGTTGAAGCCCCAGCGCACGGCGCGGTCGATGGCCGCCGCGTCGTCGCAGATCTCGCCGACGCGCATGGCGCAGTAGCTGAAGGTCGGCGCGAGCAGGGCCCACACGATCTCCGCGGCGCGCCCCTTGCCGAGGGCCAGGAAACGTAGGCGCTCGGGCAGGTCGTCCATGGTCTTGGCCTGGGCGATCTCGCTGAACTTGGCGCTCTGCTTGTCGCGGTACTCGAGGGTGGCGAGGTCGAGGGTCAGGATGGTCTTCTTGCCGTCGTCGTCCTTGGTCATCTTGTAGAAGCCGCCGCCGGTCTTGCGGCCCAACAGGCCCTTTTCGACCATGCCGGTCAGGAACGCGGGGGGCGCGAACACGTCGCGGGCCTCGTCGTCGGCCGCGGCGGCGTGGACGTTCTCGGCCACGTGGACGAAGGTGTCGAGCCCGACGAGGTCGGCCAGCTGGAAGGTGGCGGTCTTGGGTCGGCCCACGGCGGGGCCGGTGAGCGCGTCGATTTCCTCGATGGTCAGGCCCATCTCGGCCATGACCTTCATCGTGACCATCATGGCATGCACGCCGACGCGGTTGGCGATGAAGTTGGGCGTGTCCTTGGCCATCACGATGCCCTTGCCGAGCACCTTCGAGGCGAAGGCGGTCACGCCGGCGATCACCTCGGCGCTGGTGTCGACCGTGGGGATGAGTTCCAGCAGCTTCATGTAGCGCGGGGGATTGAAGAAGTGGGTGCCCAGGAAACGCGGGCGCAGCTCTTCCGGAAGCACCTCGTTCATCGCGGCCAGCGAGAGGCCCGACGTATTGGTGGACAACCAGGCGCCGGAGGATACGTGGGGCGCAGCGGCGGCCAGGACCTTCTTCTTGATCTCGAGATCTTCCTTCACCACTTCGACGATCCAGTCGGCCTCGGCGATGCGGGCCAGGTCGTCGTCGAAGTTGCCGGTCTCGATCAGGGACAGGCGTTCGATGTGGAACAGGGGAGAGGGGCGGGCTCTGGACATGGCCTTCACGGCGCCGTCGACGATGGCGTTGCGTTGCGTGCGGCTCGCGCCGTCAGGCAGGCCGGGGGGCACGATGTCGAGCACCAGCGACGGGATGCCGGCGTTGGCGAAGTGCGCCGCGATGGCACTGCCCATCACGCCCGAGCCCAGCACCGCCACCTTGCGGATCTGCGTGTTCATGAAGCCTCCCAGGAGTCCAATTCGGAGCTTGTAAAATGAATCACCATTCAGTATTCTAGATGAGTCCGCTGCCGGTGTCAACCGTCGAAGTCCTGGATACTGTTGATGTATTGACATGAAACAGCCCATTGCCGACGAACCGAGATGCACAATGGTGTGATTTGAGGTTCCATATACTGAGTAAGGATTCAGTTACCAATGAACAGACGCACCGACGACAAACGCACCCGGATCCTCGACGCCGCCGTCGTGGAGATCGCACGTGCGGGCTTCTATGGCACGACGGTCTCGAAGATCGCTCGCCGTGCCGGTGTGGCCGACGGTACCATCTACCTCTACTTCGAGAACAAGGAAGCCATCCTCGTCGGTGTGTTCGACCGCGCCATGGACCGCTTCATCGGCGGCGGCGTGCTCGAGCTCGGCTCCGGGGGCGATGCGAGCACGCTGCTCAAAGAGATCGTCCAGCTGCACCTCGAGCTCGTGGGCGAGGATCACGACATGGCGGTGATCCTGCAGGTCGAACTGCGGCACAGCCTGCACTTCATGAACCTGTTCTCGCGGACGAGGCTAAGGGAATACCTGGAGATCATCGCGGGCGTGGTGGTTCAGGGGCAGCGGGAAGGCGTGTTCCGCGCCGACCTCGAGCCGATGTTCTCAGCGAAGATGGTGTTCGGGGCGTTGGATCAGGTGGCGACGGATTGGATATTGGCAGACGACAACTCGCGACTATCGGCCCGTGCCGAGGACGTTTTCCACTTCCTCGAGCGGGCTCTTGCCGCTGGCTGATGATTTCGATCAGGTTGCACGAGGGTCTTTCAGTCCATGCCCCGTCACCAGCACGACGACCCGATCATGCGGCCCGATCAATCCCGCCCCCCTAGCCTTGACCAGCCCCGCCATGCCGGCCGCTCCAGAAGGTTCAGCCCATACTCCCGCCAACCGGCACATCAACCCGATCGCCGCAACGATCTCCTCGTCCGTCACCGACAGGAACCCGCCGCCGGTCGTCGCGACGCGCGACCAGGCTTTGAGTCGGTTCCGCGGCACGCCGACGCATATCGAGTCGGCCAGCGTATGGGGGACGACCGGCGCCACGGCTGCGAGCACTTCGGCCGGCGACATCTCTGCGGCCCGCTCACCCGCTGCCGTCCAGGCCCGAGCCAACGGCGCCGCGCCCTCGGCCTGCACCCCGAACACAGCCGGCACCGAGTCGGCAAGCCCCACCGCCACCAGCTCCTCGAAGCCCTTGGCCACAGACGAGACGATGCAGCCGTCCCCCGTCGGCACGAACACAGCGTCGGGGGCGCGGTATTCCAGCGCGTGGGCGATCTCCAGCGCGACGGTCTTCTTGCCCTCCACCAGCAGCGGATTGTAGGCGCAGTTGCGGGAGTACCAGCCGTGCGCCACGGTTTCGCGCACCGACAGGTCGAAGGCCTCGTCGTAGGTGCCGTCGACCCGCACGACTTCGGCGCCGTGCAGTTCGAGCTGGGCCAGCTTCGCCTTCGGAGTCGACGCCGGCACGTAGATGGTCGTGCGCACGCCGGCCCTGGCCGCCAGCACGGCCAGGCTCGCCGCCGCATTGCCCGTGGAAGCCGCCGCCACGTGTTCGACGCCGAGGCGGGCGCAGTCGGCCATGGCCATGGCCGTGGCGCGGTCCTTCAGGCTCGCCGAGGGCAGGCCGGTATCGTCTTTCAGCAACAGGTGCGGCAACTCGAGGTGTTCGCGCAGACGCTGCGGGGCGTGCAGGGGCGTGTCGCCGACCGACCAGCAGCCGTGGGGGTCTTCGGGTTTCATAGGCAACAGGGGGGCGAAACGCCAAAGGTCGGCTCGTGACGAGGCGGGGAAGGGGCTCCTTCGCGCATGGTCTGAGGCGATGAGGTCGTAGTCATAGACGGCGTCCAGGATTCCCTCGGGGCCGCAGCCGCCGCAGACGAATCCGCGCCAGCCGGTGTCGAACGTCTCACCGCAGAGTACGCAACGGTATCCCGTCCAGTGGGGATTGAGCGTGACGGAAGTAAGCATCACGTTCAGCGTACCAAAGCCATTTTGCCCACGATGCTTTCGCCCTCCGTCTCCAACTTGTAGAAGTACACACCCGAAGCCGCAGCGGCGCCGCGGTCGTCGACGCCGTTCCAGCGTGCGATGTGGTCGGTGCCCGCCGGCAAATCTTCGTCGATCAGGGAGCGCACGACGGCCCCCCTCACATCGTAGACGCGCAGCTGCACGCGGCCGTCGCGGGGTAGGTCGAAGCGGATCTCCGTGGCCGGGTTGAACGGGTTGGGAGCCTGGCGAGCGGCCAGCACGACCGGCACGTCGTCGACGCTGTCGATGACGATGCTGTGGCCGAAGGCGGCGAGGATATCCGAGAGCACACCGGCTGGAGCCCACTGGCCCGGTGGCGACGTGGGTGAGGCGTACCAGTGGGCAAGATCCGCGGCGTAGAGCACCACGTCCGAACCTGCGACCTGATGACGTACGCCCGCCGCCAAGTAGGGATAGGCGCCGGATTGACCTGAAGGATCTGCCCACTCGGCGATGGTCTCGGCTGCTCCCAAGGGTTCGATGGCGTCGAACGTGTTGATCGTAGGACATCCGCCGTAGGCCACCATTTCGACATCCAGGAAAAGGCTGTTGCCGCCGACCGGCAGGACGACCGGCGCGACCTGGCCGCCGATCTGCGGGCGGACGTCGTTGTCGACCACATCGGCGGAGAACCATGTTTCGGCGAACATGAAGCCGGCCATTCCCTGGAGCAGACCCACGTCGTAGCCCAGGTTGTCTCCTGTGGCGAGCAGGTTGCGGCCGAGCTGCAGCCAGCCGTCCATCAGCGCCAGATCGTCGCACTTGTCCACGTGCTGATGGAAGGTGCTCAGGGTGTACATGGCGCGGTCGCCGCAAGAGTAGAGCACTGTCTCGTAGCCTGATATGCCCGCCACGGTTGTGCGCGAGGCGAGGCCGTTGCTGCCGTAGAGATGAGGGGCGTTGGTGCGGAACACGTCGAAGTGATAACCCTCGATGAAGCCCAGGTCAGTGAGGGCGGACAGCCAGGCGGTTTCCCCTGACTCGGTGCCGAAATCGTCGTAGTAGAGGATCGGCGGCTGGGGGTGCGGGGCGCCCGGCGAGAGCGACAGGACCGTGGGCAGGCCGTGGACCGTGAAAACGTTCGACCAGACCAACGGCACATAGCCGATGTCGCTGGGGAATGTGTCGAATCCGCTCAGATCGGTCGGCAGGGTCGTCTGGCGCAGGTCGCCACCGACGTTGTCTTCGGCCCAGATGTAGTAATGGATCACGTCGCCGGGGTAGAAGAAGTCCTCGTCCGGAAGATCGAAGGCGAACTCGGTGGGTTCGCCAACGCCTGAGGGGATTGCGACGCCGAGAACCATACCCGAGGTGGGGTGGGTCCGGTAGGTGTCGAAGATCGGGTTCGCCCACATGGCGTAATGGAGTTGCGGTGGTCCGGTGAGCACGGCGCCGGGCCGTTTCGTTTCGACCGTGACGACGATGGAATCGCCCGGCGTGATGGCAGGCGCAGCGCCGCCGATCAAATCGCGGGCCATGTCGAAGCGGATGTGGCTGAGGCCGGGGTTGCCGAGGTCGAGGGGCCAGGCTGTCGGGAAGGCGTCCTGGGCCAAATCCAGTTCGTCGGCTTTGATCAGAGGTCCGTCGGAGGCATAGACCTTGAAGGACACATTGTCGAAATAGGGCGCGGGCGTGCCGTCGGTGCCGGTGAAGTTCCAGATCCAGCCCCACTCGTGAGCGCCCAGGGCGAGCTGAATGTGGGTCGGATTGTCGATGGCCAAGTCGGAGATGTCTTCGTTGACGCGTCGCCATTGCCCGGGGCCGAAGTAGGCCCGAGAACGGTCGCGCCAGCCGGTCCAAGTTGCGCCGCCGTCAGCCGACGTTCGCACCGACCAGGTGAAATACAGACCGTTCTGGATGGGCAGGTGGTCGTAGACGTCGAAGGCCAGTATGGCACCGGGGTGCGTGGAACCGAGGGGCGAACCGCCGCCGTCGGCCCAGGCCAGCGGCGGCGACCAAATTTCGTTGGCGAGGTGGAACGTTTCGTCTGCACAGCCGCCGGTCAGGTTGTGGGTGTAGCCGTTGGGCCCGTAGAGCCAGCTCACGCCCATGGTGCCGCCGGTGCAGGGAACGACCAGGCCGTCGTCGATGAAGGCGACCTGGGGCGTATAGTTGTCGTGGCACAGGTCGAGATCATAGAGCATGGGCCAGACCTTGGCGAAGTCGCCCACCGAAGTACGGGTGCTCAGGCGCCAGCCGGTGCCGGGGAGTCCCGATTCAAAATCCGTAAAGGTCCCGGCCAGACCGTTGTCGCCGCTGACGTCGATGTTGTCGAGCTGGGAGTGGCCGGAGCTGGGCCACAAGCAGTCGGAGTCGGAGGACATGTGGTCCGAGGTGGCGCGGAAACGCAGATGCACGGTATCACCACCCGGTCCGGTATGGTCGGCGGGCGGAACGGTGAAGGCGTGGGTCTCGTCGAGCAGGGGTTCCCAGACGCCGAGAGATTCGTTCCAGGTGCTCGTGTTGTAAGCCGCCAACTCGACCCAGCCGGTGTCGGTGCGGCGCAGCAGGGTCAAAAAGTCGTAGCCGGGCTCCACGTCGATGTTCATGTCGAAGACGATGGTCACGTTGGTGGGCAGGGCAGGATCGGTGACGATTCCCAGCCAGTCGAGATATTCGTCGTAATGGTTGCCGTAGCCGCCGGCGACGTCGTCCGGGCCGCAGGCGGCGAACGCCTCGCCGCACCACATGGCGTTGCTGCCGTCGGGGGAGTTGAAGGTGTCGATGTGCCAGATGGTATCGCCGGGGGCGGTCAGATCGATGCTCGTCCAGCCTTCCCAATCGGGAAACATGGGGTTGATGTTGTCCTGGAAACGGCCGTCGTCGCGGGTGGGCCCGCCGAGCAGGGCGACGGTGTCGGCCTTGGCGGCAGCAGGGCTCCAGGCTGTCGGGATGCGGTCGGGGCGGGCCTCGGCGGGCCTCAGGCTGTGGTCATTGGCGGTGGCGATGGTGCTGAGAAAGATAATCGGGGTGCATAGAAGGATGGCAGTCAGGATCCTGGCCTTCATGGAAAAGCCTCCGGGGCTGGGCGTGCCGCTCAACACGAGCAGCAGAGTATGCGGGCGGGCATCTCAGCATTCGTGAATGATCATACACTTTTATGGCGTTAAAGCCAAGGTGGCACGTCGCTGACGAGTGGTGAGTGCCTGGTCCGGTCGCTCCGTGACGGCTATTTGACAAAGACCCCAGGGCGGAGGAGAATCATGCCTCTGATCATGTGGCTGGATTATCCGGCCCTTTTGATAGGAGGTCGGCGTGCAGGGGAACCTCTCGAGCTTCGACTGGGGCCGGCCCGAATGGCGGCAGATCACGCCGCTGATTCTGCTGCTTGTCTCGAGCATCCTTCTGCTTTCCGCCCGTTTGAGCCGCGGCCGCCTGCACATCCCCGGCTATCTGCGTTATCTCTGGGCTTTCCTGCTCGTTTTCGCCGTAGCCGACTTCGTCTCCTTCACGCCGGCCGTCTGGCTGCTGGCCTTCATCTCGTTCCGGGCCCTGCGCGAGTACTTTTCCCTGGTCGATCTCCGCCTGGAGGATCGTCTCGGCGTCATGGGCGCCTACGTTGCGATCCCCTTCATGATCTACCTCGTGCAGATCGACTGGTACGGCTTCTTCATCGTCTCGATCCCCGTTTATGCCTTCATTGTGATTCCCTACCTCGTTACGGTCTTCGACGAGGACGGCCGCGGCAGTCTGCTTTCGATCGGCATGATCGACTTCGGTCTGTTCTTCTTCGTCTACTGCCTCGGCCACCTCGCCTACCTCGCCTACTATTCCACCTGGCTCGCCTTGCTGTTGCTGCTCTCGGTCACGCTCTGCAAGCTCGTCTCGACCTGTTGCACGAGCCGGGGCCGGCTCGTCGGATTCCTTCTCGGTCTGCCTGCCGTTGTCGGCCTCTCCCTTTTGCTGCAGCCCTGGACCGATGTGCCTTTGGTACCGGCGGTCTTCGTCGGCGTGCTGATTCCTGTGCTCGTCCAGATGGGAGAGCGCACGATTACAGCGATCGAGCGTGACCTGGGCATCGACGCCGGCAATCTCGAGCCCGGCCGTGGTCGCGTGCTGGACGCGTTGGCGACCTACCTCTTCGCGGCGCCGATCGTCTTCCACTATCTGCGCTGGATCATGAAGTTCGGCGAATCGGTGACGGGCCATGGCGCCTGAGCTGCACCGATTGTCGCGTCTAATCTTTCACCTGCTGCTGCTCCGTCCGCTCCTGCACCTGATCTTCGGCCTCAACGTACGCGGTACGGAAAATCTCCCTGCGCGCGGCCCCTTCATCCTGGCCGCGAACCACAACAGCCACCTCGACATTCTCATGCTCTGCAGCTCGCTTCCCCTGCATATGCTCGGGGACGTTCACATAGTCGCGGCCCGCGATTATTTCGAACGTCACAAGAAACTCTTCACCTTTCTCGACTGGCTCTTCCGCCCCGTCTGGGTCGATCGCGGGGCGGGTGGTGGCGATGTGCTCAAGCGGATGGTGGAGATTGTGGATGCCGGTGGAATCCTGATCGTATTCCCGGAGGGAACGCGGGGTGAGGCTGGTGTGATGGGGCGCTTCCACTCCGGGGTCGGTCGTCTCGTGGGCGACCGACCGCTCACGCCGTTGCTGCCTGCTTTCATTCTCGGCAGCGAGCGCGCCCTGCCGCGCGAAGCGGCCCTGCCCTTGCCTGTCTGGCAGCATGTGAGCATTGGGCCACCCCAGATCGTGCAAGGATCCGGAGGTGATATCACACGGGATCTGCAGCAGAGCGTGGCTGCTCTCGGTCGTTCGGAAACCGCGAAGCGGCAGCGGCGGCGGGAGGAAAGGCGTCAGGCCTTCGTCGTCGCCGTCCTGGGCATCGATGGTTCGGGCAAGAGCACGCTCGCGCGTCTGCTGGCCGAGGATTATTCCGTTGATCAGAGCACCTGCCTGATCGGCGACGAGTTGATGCTGTTCGCCGACGGCGCCCAGCGCCGTGCCCAGCCGCTGCTCAAGGAGAAGCTGCGGCGTTGGCTGAGTGCCCAGGCCAAGGACGCCCGCTCGCTCGCGTTCTACAAAATTCCGAAGATCAGCGAGTTGCTGCTGCGCGACGCCCTGCTGGGCGAGGCGCGGCGCTGGTACGGTCCCGATCTCGTGTTCATGGACGGTTCGCCGCTCCTGAACATGACCGCTTGGTCTACGCTCTACCGCAACGAGCTCATGAGCCCGGAATTTTGTGCACGGGCGATAGAGATCCTCTCCGGCGGCGGCCAGCCCAACGATCCGCTCTACCGCGAGTTTCCTGAACTCAAGGCGATCAAGAGGCTCGGCCTGGCGCGTCTGCACCGTCCAGATGCGGTGATCTTTCTCGATGTGGCGCCGGGTGTCTCGATGAAGCGCATCTTCGATCGTGGCGAGAAGCTGCAAGTGCACGAAAACGAGGAGAAGCTGAGCCGTTTGCGCGAAGCCTATCTGCTTGTCGTCCGTGCGCTGAACGAGAACCTGAATCTGCCGGCCTTCGTGCTGGACGGCGAGCGCGATCAGCTGACGATTCGAGATGAGGCTCGATGTCTCATTGACGAAATCCGAACGGGTATTGGGGAGGCCACGTCATGAGCAGACACATCGCTGTCATCGCCACAACGAATTCGGGCTCGATCAGCGACTGGCACAAGGTCGAGCGCATCGAGCCCCTCTTCGCCGCACACGGGTTCGGGAACCTGGCTCTTCATGTGTGCGAAAGTCATGCCGAGGCCCGGACCAGGGCATGTGAGCTCTTAACTGCAGGTGATCGCTTATTGATCTCGGCCGGCGGCTCGGGGACCTTCAACGCCGTGCTCGAAGGCTGCTGCGACTCCGGTGTACCTCTGGACGAAATTGAGCTGGGTTTTCTGCGCAAGGGCTCGGCCGACTTACTGGGCAAGGTGCTGGGTATGCCCGATGAAATCGAGGCGGCTGTGGATGTGTTCGCCGAGGCGATCCGTACTCGCTGTCACATGCCTTGCGACGTTCTTTCAGCGCGCGACGGCTCGGACCCGAATGGTCGCTTGCGTCATTTCGTGGGTTACGGCGGCGCGGAGATCTTCGGACGCATCCCACACTTCACGGAGAACCGCTTCATGAAGTGGTACAAGGGCGTCCTCAGCCAGGCGTTCGGAGACCTCGGTCCCTTCACGCTGGGCATGACTCTCGCCTTGGCCGAGAAGTCGCTCAAGGGTCCGTTCGCCCGTGCGCGCTGGCGTCTGATCGTGGACGGCGAAGAGGCGGCGAGCGGACGCTATCAGGCCCTGATCATCGTCAACGGCTACCTCGGGCCCGACATGGCCTACTCCGACGACCCGCTGGGCTCGGGCCGCTTCCATGTCTATGGGCTCCGGGACATCGGACTCCTGAAGCTGCCCCGCCAGGTCCTCCACGCCCGCAGCGGCCAGATCCTGCACGATCCCGAGCGCTGGGGACTCGAACATCACGTCGTCAACGAACAGCTCGAGCTGGTTCGCGAAGACGGCGGTGCCTTCCCCCTGAACGTGGACGGCTCCACCCTGCTCTGCCGTGGTTCCGCGGCACTGCGCCGCGTGGACAGCATCCGCCTCATCGCCTCGCCCGAGGCCCTCCGAAGCGCCTCGGCTCGGGGATAGACAGGCATGGCCCCTCGGTGCGAACTGTTGCCTTTCGCGAGCGCCGAGGGGCCATGCCTGTCTATCCCCGAGCCGGCTACATCGTCAGCCCCATGATAGCCTTCGCCGTATGCAGCCGGTTCTCCGCCTGATCCCAAACAGCGGACTGCGGCCCGTCGATCACCGCATCAGTGACCTCCTGCCCGCGCGTCGCCGGCAGCGGGTGCATGTAGATGGCGTCATCGGCGGCCAAGGCCATGCGTCGTTCGTTGCAGATCCAGTCGGGATACTTCTCGATGTGCTTCACCGCCGCCTCACGGTCGGGCTCCGTCACCAGGCAACCCCAGCTCTTCGGATACACTACGTGGGCGCCCTCGAAGGCGGCGTCCATGTCGTCGACCATCTCGAACTTGGTGCCGTTGCGCGCGCAGTTGGCCTTGGCCTCGTCCACGATTTCCGGCAGGAGCTTGAACTCGGGTGGGTGAGCGAGGGTCACGTCCAGACCCATGCGGCTCATGATCAGAATCTCGGAGTGGGGGACCGAGATGGGCCGCACGTACGACGGCGCGTAGGTCCAGCTGACGACGATCTTGCGCCCCTTCTCTTCGTTCGGGAACCGCTCGCGGACGGTCATGATGTCGGCGGCGGCCTGGCAGGGGTGGTAGAGGTCGCACTGCAGGTTGATCAGGGGCACGTCGGAGATCGCGGCGATGTCGCGCATGAACTTGTTGCCCACGCCCCAGTCACAGTTCCGGATGGCGATGCCGTGGCCCATGCGGCTCAGCACTCTGCCGGTGTCGAGCACGGTCTCGCCGTGACTCAGTTGCAGCTTCTCTGGGTTGAGCACGTTGGCGTGGCCCCCAAGCTGGGTCATGCCCGCTTCCATGGAGTTGCGCGTGCGGGTGCTCTGCTCGAAGAACAGGGCGAAGAGGCTCTTGTCGCGCAACAGGGGCGTGGCTTCGCCGCAGCGGAACTGATCCTTGAGCCTGAGGGAGAAAGCGAGCATGTGCTCGAGCTCTTCATCGGTCCAGTCACGGGTCGTGATGTAGTCTTTGCCCTTCAGATTCATGATTCACCTCGGTCTGTCGTCGTCCAGGTCTGGGGGAACGCGGCGTAAAAGGCGCAAGCCTTCACCACATCGTCCACCGGTACGTATTCATTTGCGGCGTGGGCCATGCGTTCCTCGCCGGGGCCGAAGCCGATGCAGGGCACTCCGTGCAGGCCGTTGATGGCCACGCCGTTGGTGCTGAAGGTCCAGCGCGACACTTCGGGTGGGGCACCGAAAACGGCTTCGTGAGCCGCCACGCCGGCGCGCACGGCCGGGTGGTCTTCTGGCATCACCCAGGTGGGGTAGTACTTCTCCATGGGATAGACCAGGCCCGTCCAGGCCGGGACTTCGTAGGTCAACATCCACACCTCGGCTTCGATGCCGGCCGCCGCGAGCAGTTCGCGCACTTCGGCCAGGGCCGACTCCTTCGTTTCGCCCGCGGCCAGGCGGCGGTCGATGTGCAGTTCGGCCTTGTCGGGCACCGCACACAGGCTCGGGCCTTCGACACCGAACCAGGTTACGCAGCAAGTGCCCTTGCCCAGGAAATCATCGCCGCCGAGCCGCTCGTTGAGTTCGTCGATCAGCAGACACGCCGGTGCCAGCTTGGTCGCCGCATTGTCGCCGCGATCCGGCGCCGAACCGTGGCACGAACGGCCGCGGGCGGTCACGCGGATCTCCATGCGGCCGCGTTGTCCGCGGCACAGAGTCAGGCCCGTAGGCTCTGTCGAAACGACGACCTCGGGCGTCAGGGTCTTCTCCTGGAGGATGTGGTGCCAGCACAGACCGTCGCAGTCCTCTTCCATCACCGATCCGACCATCCACACCTGCAGCCCGTCGAGCAATCCCAAATCTTTCATGATCCTGGCGGCGTAAACCATGCCCGCCATTCCGGCCTTCTGATCTACGGCGCCGCGGCCGTAGATGCGGCCGTCCTCGAGCTTGCCGGTGAAGGGATCGCAGGACCACTGGTCGCGGTCGGTCACGTCGACGGTGTCGATGTGGGCGTCGAAGGCCACCACGCGGGGGCCGTCGCCCATGCGGCCGAGCACGTTGCCGAGGGCGTCGAACTTGACCTCGTCGAAGCCCACGGCCTCCATCTCAGCGGCGATGCGCCGTGCCACGGATTCTTCACCGCCGGACGGACTGGGGACCGCGACGATGTCGCGGAGAAATGCGACGAGATCCTCCTGGTGGGCATGTGCGGCCTCATGGATTGATTTGTATTTCACTGCGGTCCTCGTTTTCGGTTGTGGAGACAGGAAGGCCGGCCGCGGATGCACCGGGCCGGCCTCCAGGTGTCCATCGCTAGATCTTCGCCATCCGATCCCAGATCCTGCGGGCCGCGGCGCGGCAGGCCACGCCGTCGTAGGGGGCGGCGTCGCCGTACACGTAGCGCTGGGCGCCGTCGACCCAGACCTCGCGCACGTCCCAGGGGTGGAAGCCGAAGAGCATCAGGCTGAGCCAGTTGTCTTCACTCAAGGGGCTCTTGTGGGCGTCGTTGCAGATCACCAGGTCGGCAGGGGCGCCTACGTCCAGCGAGCCGAAGGGTTCGCCGAAGATCTCCCGGGCCAGGCGGTAGCCGCCGATCCAGAATTGAAGCGAACCGGCGAAGCCCAATGAACCACGGCCGGTCTCGTTGCCGCGGAAGAAGGTGGTGCGCATTTCACCCCACATGTTGCCGTCGAGACCGTCGGTGCCGAAACAGGCGTTGTCGGGAAAACGGTCCACCGGGGCGCGGCCGACGCCGTTGTTCATGTTGGAGCGTCCGTTGTGCACCAGCCAGGAGCCGCGCTCGCCGATCAGGCGCAGCTCGAGGGGGGTGAGGTCGGTGCCGTGGGCGAAAAGGCTGCCCTTGCGGATCAGGCCGAAGCCGTCGAAGCGCGACACCGGGTCGGGCCATCCGCGTTCGCGACAGAGTTCGCGGTCTGTGTTGCCTTCACACAGATGGGTGTGGAGGCCGACGCCGAACTCGTCGCAGATCTCGGAGAGATGCTCCAGAGTTTGATTCTCGAGGGTGAAGCCGGCGTGGGCGCCGACGAGTCCGCGGAACCAGGGGACGCCGGCGCTTGTGTTGTCACGGATCTTGGCCAGGTATCGCCGGTTCTCCTCGAGGCACATGTCGCGGCTACCGGGACCGCCGCGGTCGGTGGTCTCGTAGCAAAGGGCTCCGCGCACACCGGCGTCGCGCAGGCCGCGTTCGACATGGTCGAGGGAGTCGCCGACGGCCGTCAGGCTGCTGTGATGATCGAAGACCAGGGTGGTGCCGCAACGGAGGCTGTCCCAGGCGCCGGCCACGGCGCTGTAGTAGATGGACTCGGCGTCGAGGGCACGGTCGAGCTTCCACCAGATCTCCGTCAACACGTCCTGGAACGAGCGGGGCGTGTTGACCGGCGGCGGCATGCCGGGGGCCAGGGCGGAATAGAGGTGATGGTGTCCGTTCACATGACCGGGCATGACGACGCGGCCGCCCAGATCGCGAACGCCGGCGCCGGCTGGTGCGGTCAGGCCGACGCCGCGTTCGGCGATGCGTCCCTCCTGGAGCAGCAGGTCGCACCGTTCCACGCGGGGGGAGGCGTCGGCGTTCATCTCGACCGGGAGGTAGTCGAGGACGATGGCGTCCTTCAGCAGCACGGTGGTCTGGCTCAACGTCGGTCCTCCCATAGTCTCTGACCTGGATTCCGTCCATCGAGGATGATTGGATGGAGAGGAAACATCAAGAGAAAAGCGCCCGGAGACGGTGCTCCGGGCGCTTCGCGGTCATTGGTGGTCGGCTATTCCTCAGGCAGCAGCGACTCCAAATCCTTGAAGATCGAATCGGCCTTGAACCCCTTGACCACCCACACCGTGGTGTCGTTGGAGGTCATGGTGTACACGCCGTCGGGTTTGCCGTCGGCAGCGGGTCGAGCGGCGCCGAAGCGCAGTTCGAAGTCCGTGCCGTCGGCCAAGGCGATCTCCACCCGGCGGTCGGCCTTCCACAGCCCGTAATCTTCCCAGGATCCCTTGGGGTCGGCCACATCTGCGGCCTGCACGCTGGTCAGGGCGGTCATGATCGCGTCGACCTTGGACTTGGCCAAGGGGCGCCGCTCGGGCTCGACCAGCACCCACTCCCAGGTGGACTTGTCAACCGTGCCGGTAGAGTCGGGTGCGGCGAAGACCTTCTCCATCGACAGGGAGGGTTGGTCGCCCACGTGAAGACGGATGGCCTCGATGTCCTGCCGTTCGCAGGCGTGGACCTTGAGGTCGAGGAAGTTGTGGTTCTGTGGGTCGGCCGGACCCTGCCACATACCGAGCTTGCCCAGCACGTTGGTGCGGCACAGGTAGACCGCATCGCTGCCGGGTTCGCGCACGAAGACGCCGGTCCCGCTCGGGGGCGTGTCGCCCAGTTCAAGGCTCGTCAGCTCCTGCCACTCGGCGCCGTAGAGCGTGACGACCACCGGCGAGGCGTCCGGTCCCAGGCCGTAGTCCGTCAGAACCTCCGCCGATTCGCTGCGGAATTCTCCGCGCAAGCCGTCGAGAGCGTCGAGCAGTTCTTCGACTTTGCGCGAATCTGCGGGCTGGCTCCAGGCCGAGCGGGCGACCCAGCGGTCGGGCAACCGTTCGAGCACCACGCGGGTGCTGTCCCCTTCGCCGCGGGCCACCACGATGCGGTTGATCTCCTGGCCTTCGAAGCTGATGTCGAACAGCGCCGAGGTGTCGGAGCTCGCGACTGATCGCCTGTGGCTCATCTTCTGGAACATGCTCACGGCCAGCAGGACCACCACCACGGCGGCCATGATCATGATGTTGCGGGGCTTCATCGCACGGCCTCCTTTCGACGGGCTGCGGCACGGAACAAGCCGTAGATCACCAGCAGCAAGGGGATCAGGACCACCGCGAAGAGGCGGTAGGCCAACTTCTCGCCGTCGCTCACAGGACGGATCGAACGCATGGTCATGGCTTTGGACCGGATGGAGATCAGGTCGTCGCCGTAGGCCAAGGCGTCGACGGCGTTCAGCAGGAACAGGCCGTTCTGACCGGCCTGCAGAGCCATGTCGTCGAACATCTTGGCACAGCCCGTGATGACCAGCTTGGCCGGGGCGGGTGCCAGAGGCGCCACGATGTCGGCCGGAGGTCCTTCCTCACCCTCGGCGCCGCCGGCGTCGGGCCACTCGGGCACGCCGGTCTGAACGAAGGTGTCGGGAAAATCGCCTTCGATCAGGGCGGCCAACGGCAGCCCCTTCTCCATGGGCTTGCCCGCTTCGTTGAAGTAGCTCCCAGGCACCACCGAAGGGGTGAAGGTTTCGCGCCAGGCGTTGTCGCTGGCGGTGAACAGGGTGGTCGCCGCGAGGCCGTTGCTCGCCAGTGCGGTGGGATCGAGTTCGAGGGCCGAGCCCCACAGGTAGAGCACGTTGCCGATGCGGCTGGTCATCGGCGCGTCGGGATTCATCTGAGATTCGGTCACCCACAGCTGGATGGGCAGACGCACCGGTTCGTTGGTCTGGAAGCGCAGACCACCGACGTTCTGGGTGCGCGGCACGTTCAGAACCTGGTTGCTGGCGTCGAACAGGTGACGGCCGTCGATATCGGCGCCCAGGGCGTCGAGCATACCGCTCAAGCCGCTGGGCTGGCCGTGGCCGGTGATCGTGAACCCGCCCCGCGCTCCGGGCTGGTAGTCGTAGATGTGATCCTGCACCGCGAGCACGGTGTTGACGCCGTTGCTCAGGGCGCGGTTGATCTCGAACGCTTGGCGTTCGTTGAACCCAGTGGGGTTGAGCACCACCAGCACGTCCACATCATCGGGGATCCGCGATTCGCGAGTCAGGTCGATGCGTCGGACATCGTAGTGCTCCTGGGACAGCAGCTGCGGCACGGTGCTGAACACGTCCACCGGCTCGGGAGGCTGCATGCCCTGCTGCAGGTACATCATGGCCACCTGGGGATCAACCTGCTGCACCGGGGCCACCAGAGCGACCACGGGCAGCTTCTCCTGGGTCAGGCGGTACACCCGAGACACCAATTCGTACTCGAGGGTCGGCAGCGTCTGGGGGAGCACCTGGGGGAGCACCTCTTCGGGGTAGTCCTTGTAGGCGATCGTCATGGCGCTCCAGATCAGCTTGACGCCGATCTCGTCCTTGTCGATGGACTGCACCTGGAACGGGCGCACGCCGCGGCCCGACAGCGAGGCCTGCATCTCCTCGTCGTTCTGCGGGTCGTGGACCGAGAACTCGAACATGCCGTCGCCGGCGCCGGCGTAGTCGCGCAGCTTGTCGGTGACGTCGCGTTCGAGGGTCTTCAACTCGGTCGGCATGTGGTCGGAACCGGTGACGTAGAACTTCACCTGCACCGGCACCTGCAGATCGCCGAGGATCTTCTTGGCCGAGTCGCTCATGGTGTAGAGACGGTCGCTGGTCATGTCGACGCGGGCGCCGTTGAAGCCGCTGAGCACGTCGGTCAGCAGCACGGCGCCGGCGATGAGCAGAAGCACCGAGACGGCGAAAGTCAGACGGAAGGTACGACGGGTCTTGCTCATCCGTGCTTCCTCCCTTCCAACCACAGGTTGTTGAGCATCAGGAAGACGACGGTCAGGGCCAGGAAGTAGGACAGGTCGCCCAGTTCCAGAACGCCGCGCTGCAGCGACTGGTAGTGGCCCATCAGGCCCAGGGATTCGGCCAGCAACGAGCCCAGCCCGCCGATCCAGCCGTCGATGGTGGCCGACACCGTGGGGATGCCGATGAGGAATAGGACGAAGCAGGCGAGCATGCCCAGGATGAAGGCCGAGATCTGGTCCTTCAGCAGGCCGCTCGTGAAGATTCCCACGCTCATGTACAGGCCCCCGAGCAGCAGCGCCCCGAGGTAGCCGCTGAGGATGGCGCCCACGTCGGGATTGCCCAACACGATCAGCATGATGGGAATGGGCAACGTCGCGATCAGTGCCGTCATGTAGAAGGCCATGGCCGCGAAGTACTTGCCGAGCATGACCTCACTGGACTTCATGGGCAGCGTCATCAGCAGCTCGAAGGTGCCGTTGCGCTGGTCTTCGGCCCAAAGCCGCATCGAGACGGCAGGGATGAAGAAGATCAGAAAGAGTGGCAGGTTTCCGAAGAAGTCCCGCATGTCGGCCATGCCCTGCAGGAAGAAGGGCGTCATGAACAGGCCGCAGTTGAGCACCAGGAACACGATGATGAAGATGTACGCGATCGGGCTGTTGAAGTAGGCCGCGAACTCGCGCCGGAAGATGGTCTTGATGTTATCCATGGTGCACCCCCGTTCCTCCGCTCGTCTTGCGGGTCAGGGCGATGAAGGTGTCCTCGAGGCTGAAGCGCGACTCGTGGAGTTCGACGAGGTCCCAACCCCGGCCATGAATGGCCGCGCCCAGCGGCACGCGCACGTCCTGATCGAAACCGGTGCGCACTTCGAAGCGGGCCACGCCGTCGTGTTCGCCGAGCAGCTCAGCGGTCGCAACTCCCGAGACTCCGGAGAGCACGGGCGCCACGTCGTCGGCCGCTGCGTGCACGCTCACGTAGATGCGGTTGCGCTCCATGGCGTCCTGCTCGAGCTTCGTGATGTGGCCGTCGGCCACCAACCGGCCGTCGTTGATGATCACGACGCGATCGGTCACCGGCCGCACCTCTTGGAGGATGTGCGTCGAGAAGATGATCGTCTTGGTGCTGGCCAGCCCTTGGATCAACTCGCGGATGCCGATGATCTGCAAGGGGTCGAGACCGCTGGTGGGCTCGTCGAGGATCAGGATGTCGGGATCGTGGATGAGTGCCTGGCCCAATCCGGTGCGTTGCTTGAAGCCCTTGGAGAGCTGATGTACGTGCTTGCCGTACACGCTGCCCAGTCCGCAGGCGTCGACGACCCAGTCGAGTCTGCTCTTGAGACGGGAGCCGCTCAGGCCACGCGCGCGGCCCACGAACTCCAGGTACTCATAGACCAGCATGTCCACGTATAGAGGATTGGTCTCGGGCAGATACCCGATCCGGGATCGGACCTCGAGTGGTCGCTCCAGGACGTCGATGCCGTCCACCTCGACAGATCCCGCGTCGGGGGCCAGGAAGGTCGTAATGATCTTCATGGCCGTGCTCTTGCCGGCGCCGTTGGGACCCAGGAAACCGAGGATCTCTCCCCGGTCGAGGCGGAAGGAAACGTCGTCGAGGGCGACTGTCGGTCCATACCGCTTCGTCACACCACGTACCTCGATCATCGCCTTGGTTTCCTCCGGTTACAGAAATGGGGTCATGACTTCCTACTCACACGAACGGACCGACGGACGCCGGTCCAGGCCGACCCATTCCGGGCCGAGCCGGCCAATATACACGAAACCCCCGGACCGGTTCCACCCGAATGGCGTTTTTTCGGCCGATCGGATACCATGGGCAAGAGACGACCCCTATCGGAAGGATCCCAGATGCCTCACGTCTCCCACATTCCCCTGCCGGATTGGCGGGAATACCCCCGCGAAGAGATGATTCGCCGCGTTCGCGAGTTCGCCGACGAGGCCGCCCGCCGTCGCACCGTGCGCGACTTCGAAGTCCGCCCGGTGCCCCGCGAGGTCATCGCCGAGGCCCTGCGAGCCGCCGGCAGCGCCCCGAGTGGCGCCAATCAGCAGCCCTGGCACTTCGTGGTGGTCACCGATCCGGCCTTGAAAAAAGAGATCCGCACGGGCGCCGAATTGGAAGAACGCGAGTTCTACGACGGCCGCGCCCCCCAGGAATGGCTCGATGCTTTGGCCCCCTTGGGCACCGACGACCACAAGCCCTTCCTCGAGACCGCGCCGGTCCTGATCGCCGTCTTCCAGCAGCGTTATGGTCTCGACGCCGCCGGTGAACGCGTGAAACACTACTATCCGACCGAGTCGGTGGGTCTGGCCACAGGCATGCTCATCATGGCCCTGCACCACGCGGGGCTGGCGACGCTGACCCACACGCCCAGCCCCATGAACTTTCTCAACGGCATCCTCGACCGTCCCGAAAACGAGAAGCCGTTCCTGTTGCTGGTGGTGGGCTATCCGGCCGACGGCGTGCTCGTGCCCGACATCCGACGCAAGCCCCTGGACCAGATCGCCACGTTTCTCTAGGACGGATCCGCCATGAGCCCTGCCGACGACGAACGCCGCGGCCCGCCGCCCATCAAGGCCTGGACCTACGTCCTGCCCAACGGCTGGACCGTTCTGGCCGGCCGCACCGACGCCGACAACGATCGTCTCTCGCTGAAGATCGCCAAGGCCAACGACTGGTGGTTCCACGTGAAGGGCCGACCGGGCAGCCACGTCGTGCTGCAGGTTCCGGCCGGCGAGACGCCAACCAAAGAGGATCTCGAACAAGCCGCCGCCGTCGCCGCCTACCATAGCAAGGTGCGCGACGCCAACCAGGTGGCGGTCAACGGGACCGAGGCGCGGTACGTATCGAAGCCTCGGGGAGCGAAGTCGGGGACCGTGGCCATCCGCAAAGAGAGGACCTTCGTGGTGAAGCCGGGGGTGCCGCAGGCTGGGTAGTCATGCCGTCGGAGACAGACGAACCCCCCGTCCGCGCTCAGCCCTTCGGGAATGTCGCTTGGACGGGGGGTTCGTCTGTCTCCGACGGCACCACCACCGTCGGGCTGCATCCCCGGCTTCGTCGCGAAGGTCCGAAAAGTTACGGAATATAGAGAGTGTGGAAGGCTTGGGCGAGGGTGTCGCGCCAGAGGCCCCAGCTGTGGCCTTGGGGGAGGACTTCGGTGCGGTGGGGGAAGCCGCGTTCGGTGAGCATCGTGTCGAAGCGTTCGCAGGCCGGAATCAGGCCGGGGATGTCGTACCGACCCCAGTTCAAGTAGAGGCGCAGGCCGGCCGGGTCGCGGGCGGCGATGCCGTCGTGCTGTTCCGGAGCGATCGCAGGGCTCATCGGCGCCAGGCGGTCGAAGCGATCAGGGTAGCGGCGGGCGAGGTCGAGGGTGATGCGGCCGCCGTAGCTGGCGCCCATGCTGCCCCACGGCGCGCCGACTTCACCGATGTCGGCATACCGCACTTCGATCAGAGGCATGACGGTCTCCACGACGAATCGGCCGAACGCCTCCTGCCGTGATTCTGCGTACTCGGCGGTGCGTTGGACCGGCGGGATGCAGACGCAGATGGGGAGCTTGGATCCGAAGGGGCCGCCCCCTGCGACGTCGAGATAGTGACGGAGGCCGCCGAGGGTCAGGTACTCCAGTCCGTCGTGCACGATCAACAACGGGCGGGGAGTGTCGGTTGCACCGCCGGGCACCGCCACGACCACGGTCCGCGTGTCGCCCAGCTGGGGACTCACCACTTCGAACGTGTCGAGGCGACACGGAATCGTCGACTCTTCAGCGAGCCAGGCGGGAGCTCGGTAGTCACGCCCCTGCAATTCCGAGTTCGGGCCGAAGCCGCCAACGCAGGTCAGGGGATTGCGCGGATCCAGCCGCCATGTGCCGTCCACGACGATTTTATAGTCTAAGCGGGCCTTACTAGGATAAGCGTCGGCCAAGTACCAGAGGTCGGTGCCGGGAATGTGTCGGAAGGCGATGCCGTCGTTCCAGGCCGTGTGGTCTCCTGCGAGGCGGACGTCGCGGCAAGGACCCCGATAAAGAAGGACCAGCGTGTCGGACCCGGTTTGAGCTACCGGATTGAGCGGGTGATCGTCCAGGAACTGGTCGACGGCGACCGCTCGTTGCTGGAATGGGATGGTCTCCATATCCCGGAGAAGGTCCAGCGGTGCCTGCTGAGCCTGGGCGGCGGCAGCGAGAAACGAGAGGAAGAGGGCGACGGACTTCATATCAACACGCTCCTCTTCTGCGACGGATCATCGGACCAGAAGATACACGCCGCCGCCGATCACCAGCAAGCCGCAGACGATCCGCAGCACTGCGGCGCCGCGCGATCTCTCATGCCAGTCGAGTATGCCCCGGACGGCTTGAAACGAAATGCCGGCCAGAGCGATCACGAGGCAGTGACCTGTGGCGAATGCTCCGACCATCATGGTAGCGAAGACGGGACGTTCCCCGGCTGATGCGATGACGACTCCGAGCACCGGCGCCATGAAGGCGAATGTACACGGGCCGAGGGCCAAGCCGACCAGAAGTCCGAGGCCGAAGGCGCCTCTCGCTCCCCGTGCTCCGCCGCGGATGTCCGGTCCCGAAGGGAGGGGCAGCGACCAGAGACCCGTCAGATGAATTCCTATCACGAAGAAGATCACAGCGACGCCGCGATCGCCCCAGCGACCAAGGTCGCCCATCAGACGGCCGGCGGCGGCCGTCGCGGCGCCGACCGCGGCAATGGTCACAAGAATACCGAAGGCGAAGAGCAGCGCCAAGGGAAGGGCTTCGCGCGGCTTCGCCGGCCTTCCCGCATTGAGGTATCCCACCACCAACGGGATGCTCGCGAGGTGGCAGGGGCTCAGGACGATGCTCATCACGCCCCATCCGGCGGCGGCGGCCACGGCGGCACCGGTGGAGCCCTGCACCGCGCGGGTCAACGCAATGAAAAGATCTTCCAGCACGGCTTACTCCGACTCGTTTGCGAGTTCGAGACCGAACTCGGCCCATTTGGCGATGATGTCCTCCTTGGCGAAGAATCCTTCGTGCCGGAAGAGTTCGCGGCCGTCGGCGGCGTAGAAGATCTGGGTGGGGATGAGCTTGATCTTGAACGGCTTGGCGGCGTCGGGATTCTTCCAGACGTCGATGAAGGTGACTTCGAGCACTCCTGCCTGTTCGGACTCCAACTCCTCGAGAATCGGAGCCATCATCTTGCAAGGGATGCACTTGTCGGCGCCGAGATCCACAAGCCGCGGCAGCGAGACCGGCTCTGGGGAGTCGAGGCCGCTTGCGCCGGCAGCCAGAATAAGGAAAGACAGTACGACGAAGGATCTCATGATAGCCACCCTTCGAATTCGCTGTTGGACGGCACCCGCCCTGTCGATTTCACGACCTCGTCGATCACCACCGCCGGGGTCATCATCACCCCGTAGGCCATGATCTCAGCGACATCCGTCACTTTCACGATCTCGTGGCCGAGGCTCAGCTTCTTCACCACGTCGGCGGCCACGCCGGCCGCTTTCTCGCATTTGGCGCAGCCGGTTCCGAGAATTTTTATCGTCGCCATCGTTCCTCCTCAGCGGCTCAGACGAGTCGCCCGTAGATCAATCCGCTGATCGTGGCCGTGACCACCACCAGCAGGACATAGACGAGGGTTTTGCGGGTGCCGAGCACGCCGCGGATCACCAGCATGCTTGGCAGCGAAAGGGCGGGTCCGGCCAGCAGCAGGGCCAGGGCTGGACCTTGGCCCATTCCCGCACCCATCAGGCCTTCGAGGATCGGGATCTCGGTCAGCGTCGCGAAATACATGAGCGAGCCGGCGACCGATGCGAAGAGATTGGCGCCGAGACCTTCACCGCCGACCAGGGCGGCGATCCGCTGCGAGGGAATCATTCCCTCGTGGCCGGGTCGTCCGAGCAGAAGTCCGGAGACGAACACGCCGGCCAGCAGCAACGGCAGAATCTGACGGGCGAAGCTCCATGTCTCGCCAAACCAAGCGCCTGTCTCGTTGCGTCGACGTGAGGCGAGGATCACGACGATTGCGAAAAAGCCGCCGGACAGCCACCACTTCACAGCTGCCACGGCTCGCCACAAGCCGACACCGCTGCCGCCGTCGCCCCAATTGGCGAAAACAAGCACGCCGATCATGGCGCCGAAGAAGGCGGCGTCTTCCCACCAAGGTCGTACCGGGGTCTCATCGGGAAGGTCTGCGATGACGGCGGCTTTCTCCGCTTCCTCACGTCGGAAGATCAGGGCCATCGCCAAGCCGATGATGATACTGAAGACCACTGCACCCAGTGCCCGCGCCAATCCGATTTCTACACCCAGCACCCGTCCGGTGAGGATCACTGCCAGCACGTTGACGGCCGGGCCGGCGTAGAGAAACGCCGTGGCGGGACCGAGGCCGGCGCCCATGCGGGAAATTCCGGCGAATAGGGGCAACACCGTACACGAGCACACCGCCAGCACCGACCCCGATACTGAAGCCACGCCGTAGGCGACCGGTTTTGGGGCCGAGGGACCCAAGTAGCGCAAGATCGCTCCCTGGCGGACGAAGGCGGCGATGGCTCCCGCAATGAAGAAGGCCGGAATCAGGCAGAGCAGCACATGCTCCCTCGCGTACCAGCGCACCAGATGCAGCGCTTCGAGCACGGCACCGTCGAAGCGGTCTGAGCCGACCGGCAACCACCAAGCGGCGGCGAAGATCAATGTGAAAAGGGCGGGAAGTCCGAATGAACTGCGATTCACACCAGACGCTCCTGGAGCACGGCAGACGCGCAGGCGAAGAAGTTCAATACGCAGGGTGTGCGTAGGGAGTAGAGCACCTGACTTCCTTCACGTCGGTCGGCGACGATGCCGTGAAGCTTCAACACGGAGAGATGCTTGGACACCGTCGATTGATCGGAACCGACCAGGGCAGTCAGATCGCCCGGCGTACAGTCGCCGTCGGCCAGCCGATGGACCATCAGCAATCGGGACTCGTGGGCCAGGGCTTTGAGGATCCCGGCTTGATGTCGGATGGTTGTGCGGTCGATCATGGTGGCTCCCTGTTTGGTTATATTGCCAAAATGCCATATGACTTGGATAAATCAATAAAAATGATGGCGAAACGGATACTGAAATCCAGCGCTCGTGGTCTTCACCTCAGTTTTCATATGGGGGACAGAAGTGCGATGTATATTGAGAATGCAGATCATATTCATGCCTATTGCACAATTGTTTCCGTTTTGTTACTCTATCGAAGTGGAACGACATCAAAAATTGGCTTCAAGGAGATCCCATCATGCTTCCACATCTTCTGGCCATTGTTTTCATCATCCTCGCCGCTTCACCGTCCTTTGCCGACTGCGTGATCAACGGTACTTGCACCGGCGCTCCTTCCGACGTCCCTGCCCTCGGGTCCTGGCGTTATGAATTGACCATGTCCTGGGACAATACCCGTCACGGCATGAGTCATCTCGACTTGATCATCGACGATGGACTGAACTGTTCGGACGCCGATCTGCAGAGCGGTCTCACTTTTCCTGCAGCGGCAGGACACGGTGACGGCGAAGACGGGTGTCCACTCGTCTACGAAGCTGACTTCTCGCCCCACGGAGATCCTTCTCTGGGTCTCACCGTGCCGATGTTCAAGTTCGAACCCGACGAGTCGGAAGGGTGCGAAGCAGGTCCCACCGGCAGTGCCACTTTCGTTTTCTACTCCGACTACGCGCCCTATCCGGTCGCAGAGCACAATCTGGCCCTGGTCGAGAAATACGCCGGTTACATGTGTGTCGGGAATCTCAGTGGCGAGTTTCCTGCGCTGCCCTGTGCGCCCGTCGGAAACACCGAGACGAATTGGAGCACCATCAAGGCCGAATACAGTCGTTGAGCCTGATGATTGCAGAATTCATGACGCCCTGTCCGTATCTACGGTCAGGGCGTTCATTCATCTGAAGACCACTGCGAGTCGACGACGCAGTTCGTCCCTGACGTCACGAAACGCAGCCAGCCGTTCCGAATCATCACCTACGACCGCAGCGGGGTCGGGCAGGCCCCAGTGAACCCGGATCGAGTCGCTCAGAATCACAGGACAGACTTCGTCGGCGCACAGGGTGATCACGGCATCCACCGTTGCTGGATCGATGCTCAGGACATCCGTCGAGGAATGTCCGGAAGCGTCGATTCCCAGTTCTGCGAGAACGGCCACTGCTTCCGGCCTTACCGATGTGGGCTCAGAGCCAGCCGACGCCACGCGAACGCCCTTCGGAGCCAGCATCCGCGCCACACCCTCGGCCAACTGGCTGCGGGCAGAGTTGGCCACGCAGAGGAACAGGAACGATCGCGGTGCCGCATGGCTCAGCATCTGCGCTTCTGCCAGCCAGTCACGGTCGTTCATGATCTCTCCGCGAGGCCGAACCGGGTGCGGCGGAATCTCAAGGCGACACCGACCAATGCGATCAGCACGGGCACCTCCACCAATGGCCCGATGACGGCGGCCAGGGCCGCGCCGTGGTGGATGCCGAAGGTCGCCACCGCCACGGCGATGGCCAGTTCGAAGTTGTTGCTTGCGGCCGTGAAGCTGAGGGTCGCCGAACGCTCGTAATTGGCGCCAGCCCGTCGACTCATCCAGAACGACCCGAAGAACATCAGCAGGAAGTAGATGAGCAACGGCAATGCGATGCGCAGCACGTCCAACGGCAGCTCCACGATGGCCTCGCCCTGCAGCGAAAACATGACCACGATGGTGAACAGCAGGGCGATCAGGGTTACAGGCGAAATGCGGGGGACGAAGACGCGTGTGTACCAGGCATCGCCTTTCCAAGCCCTCAGCACCGCACGGGTCAGGAAACCGGCCAGGAACGGAATGCCCAGGTAGATGAACACGCTGCGGGCGATCTCACCGATGGTCACATCGACCACGGCACCCTCGAGCCCGAGCAGGGGTGGCAGCTTGGTCACGAAGAGCCACGCATATATTGGAAAGAACAGGATCTGGAAGATGGAGTTGAAGGCCACCAGCCCTGCGCAGTATTCGGGGTCGCCGCGGGCCAGGTCGTTCCACACGATCACCATGGCGATGCAGCGGGCCAGGCCGATGAGGATCAGACCGGTCATGTACTCGGGCTTGTCGGGCAGGAAGATCACCGCCAGGGCGAACATCAGCACGGGTCCGATCAGCCAGTTCTGAAGCAGCGAGAGACCGAGCACACGCACGTCGCGGAAGGCTTCGCCGAGCCGTTCATATTTCACCTTGGCCAAGGGCGGGTACATCATCAGGATCAACCCCGCGGCCAGTGGAATATTGGTGGTCCCTTGATCGTCTCCTCCCAGCCAATCTCCAAATCCGGGCCACATCCAGCCCAAGACCACGCCTAGACCCATGGCCAGAAAGATCCAGAGGGTGAGGTAGCGGTCGAGGAACGACAGCCGTCCACGGCCGGGGGGGCTGGTTGGGCAGGTTATATCCTGGGTCATCAGATGCTCCGGTCTGGGGTTTCGGTCGACGGTCTCATGATAGCATCACTTGATGAGGCAACAAGTTCCTCAATCTGCATCCAGCCGACATTTGGCCCGGCTCTTGCCTGTTCATTCCTCAAGATCAGCGGAAAACGGACGATGAGAAACGATCAGGAATGATCAGAGCGTTTGATACGGGAGATGGGTTCTGAATCCATCGTTGGCATTGCAGATCGCAGGAGGGACGACCATGAAGATTTGCGTGAAGCACGGATTGATGATCCTGGCGTTGGGGTTGGCGGCATTGCCCGTCTTCGCTGAGCAGGCTCCCCCGTGGTTGGAAGGCGATTGCGTCTCGCTCGGGATTGATGACCAGGGTATGTGGACCTACCAGTTGACGATCAGCTGGGATACCGGCAAACACGGTGTGAGCCACGTCGATGTGATCATCGATGATTCCGGCAACTGCAGCGCGGCGGAAATCGGGTCCGGCCTCTTCTTCGCCAGCCCTGCCGGGCATGGTGAGGGAGTGCCTGGAGCATGTTCGGTGGAATACAATGCCGTGGTTGAGGACTCCGATCCATCCATCAATCTCATGGCGGTCGTCCTGAAGTACGAACCGCGATCGAGCAATGGATGCGAGCCCGGACGGACGGGCGGCGCGACGTACGAGTTCCGGTCTCCGTATCCCCCGGCCGCTATCGATGTGGAGCACTTGGCTCTGATCCAGAAGTTCAGTCATCACTCGAGCTATGGAACATTGCGGGGTGTCTTCCCCGGTCTGCCCTGCAACCCCGTGGCCGCCGAGACGTCGGCTTGGGGTGAGTTGAAGGCGAGCTATCGCTAGATTCGTCTAGGGAACCTCGATGGGCGTCCCTCCGACGATGACGAGCCGGGCACGGAGCGGCGGGCTGAGCAAAAGAGCCGCCACTCTGTCGCCGACGGTATCGCAGCCGAGGTCTCCAAGATCCCAGAGAGCCAGGTCGCAGGCGCGGCCTGGCTCTACGGCGCCCACATCCCGGCGGCCCAGACAAGCCGCTCCTCCCAGGGTCGCCATTTCCAGCACTTCCATCACAGTCATGGCCGCGGCGCCGCCGATGACGCGGTGCAGCAGCAGGCACTGACGCAGCTCGGCGAGCATGTTGGAAGTGTCGTTGCTGGCCGAACCGTCCACGGCCAATCCGACGGGGGACCCCGCCGTCCTCAGGCCTCTCACGCGACAGATTCCAGATCCCAGTCTCATGTTTGAAGTCGGACAATGGGCGATCGCCACACCGGCGGCGCCGAGTCGGGCCAGTTCATCGTCGTCGAACCAGATGCCGTGGGCCAGCCACACGTCGTCGGCCAGCCAGCCGGTGTCCTCGAGCAGGTCCAAGGGGCGCTTGCCGTAGACCTCGAGGCAGTAGTCGTTTTCGTCACGGGTTTCGGAGAGATGGGTGTGCAGCCGCACATCGTGGCGGCGCGCCAGAGCCGCGGTATCCGCCATGAGTTCCGGCGTGACAGAGAACGGGGAGCAGGGCGCCAGGGCGACTCGGGTCATGGCGCCGGGAGAGGGGTCGTGGAAGCGCGTGATGACCCGCTCGCTGTCGGCGAGGATGGTGTCGTGATCCTGAACCACATGATCGGGCGGCAGGCCGCCGTCCTTTTCCGACCGCGACATGGAGCCGCGTGTGGGATGGAAGCGGATTCCTTCGGCGAGGGCAGCCTCCACGGTGATGTCGATCAGTTCCGGCGAGGCGTCGCGGGGAAAGAGATAGTGATGGTCGGTGGTCGTGGTGCAGCCCGACCTGAGCAGTTCGCGGCAGCCGATGCGGGTGGCCTCGTGAAAGCGGTCGTCGGTCAGCGCGCCCCAGACAGGATAGAGGGTTCGCAGCCAGTCGAAGAGTTCGGCGTCGACAGCTCCGGGCCAGGCGCGGGTGCGGGTCTGGAAAAGGTGGTGGTGCGAATTGACGAGTCCGGGCGTCACGACACAGCCGGCGGCGTCGATACGCTGGTGTTGCTCGCGGGGGGCTCCGGCGATCATCTCCGGCGGCTCGCCCGAGCCGACGGCGGTGATCAGGCCGTCGCAGGCCGCCACCCAGCCGCCGTCCAGGATCCTGCGGTCGGCGTCCATCGTCACCAACGGCCGTGCATCTTCCACCAGGACAAGGGGATTTCGTGACATGGACGCTCCTTCGCGCTTGGGACGTTCACCGACCTTCGTTATACTCGACCCTCGAGCGGCGCGCCACCCTCGACGTCGATCAAGGAGGAATCTGTGCGGAATCTGAACGCTTATCTCTTCGCCACTTCGCCCCGGGACGCCGTCCGGCTCCTGCACACGACCGCCGGCAGGGGGTGCTACCTGGCCGGGGCCACCGACCTCATGCTTGAAAGACGTGCCGACCTCGACTTCGTCGTCGACCTCCGACGCGCGGGACTCGACGATGTCGTCGTGCAGGACGACGGCGCCCTGAGAATCGGAGCCTGTGTCACGTTGAACCGGCTCGAATCAGATCCGTTGGTGCGCGAGTTCGCCGGCGGCGCTGTCGCCGACGCGGCGGCGGCCTGCGGCAACCGACCGGTCCGCAGCACCGCAACCCTCGGCGGCAACATCTGCTCGGCCCTGCCCTCGGCGGACATGGTTCCGGTTCTGCTGGCCCTCGACGCCGTAGCCCATGCGTTCGACGGCGAGTCCACCCACGACATCCCCCTCGACGAATTCTTCACCGGACCCCGGCGGACCGTACTGGACGGCCGCCTGCTGACGGGCCTGACGTTGCCCGCACCGCAACCTGGTCTGGTCTGCCTGAGCCGCAAGCTCCGCCGCACTGCCGAGGACATCTCCTTGGTCCAGGCAGCGGTGGCTGTGGCGAGGGGCGGCAATGGTCTTGGCTACGTCGGCATTGCCCTGGGCGCCGTTGCGCCGACCCCGATGCGGGCGCTCGCCGCTGAAGATATTCTGCTCCGGGCCGACCCCGAGGAATTCGAGATCGCCGTGGCCGCAGCCGCAGAGTCGGCTGCCGACGCCAGCGATCCCATCGACGATCACCGCGCCTCGGCTGAATACCGTCGGGCCATGGTAGAAGTGCTGACCCGCCGTTTGCTCCGAGAGGCGTTGGGAATCGACCCGACCGCCGAGGATCCCGTCCACGGAGGTCTGCGATGAAGCTGACGTTGTCCCTCAACGGTCATTCGACAGAGCTCGTGGCCGCACCCGGTGCCCGGCTGCTCGACGTCCTGCGCGATGCCGGTTGCACCTCCGTCAAGCGGGGCTGCGAGACCGGGGATTGCGGCGCCTGCTGTGTGCTGCTTGACGGCGAACCCGTGAATTCCTGTGTCGTGCCCGCCGCCTTCGCAGCCGATGCGATCGTGACGACCCTCGAAGGGTTGAACGACGATCCGCTCATGCGCCGACTGCAGGACTGCTTCCTGGAAGCCGGCGCCGTTCAGTGTGGCTACTGCACGCCCGGCCTGCTGCTGGTGGCCTGGCAACGGCTCCGGGAAGGCGGCGAACTGACCGAATACGACGTGCGCCATGCCATGAGCGGCAACCTCTGCCGTTGCACCGGCTACGCCAAACCGGTTCGTGCCGTCCTCGACGCCTGGGAGGCCATGCCATGAGCACCCTGAAGGATGGGCGGATGGCGCCCCACGAGAGTCCGGCAGCAGGCCGCCGCAGCGTAGGCGTCGACGTGCCCAAGAGCGATGGGGAGAAGCTCGTGCGCGGGCGACCGGTGTTCACCGACGACGTCCTGCCGTCGGGATGCTTGTTCGCCAAAGTGCTGCGCTCGCCTCACGCCCATGCCCGCATCGTCGCGCTCGACGCTTCCCGCGCTCTGGCCGATCCCGAGGTCGTCGCAGTCCTCTGGCATCCCGATGTTCCCCAGATTCCCCACACACGGGCCGGCCAGAGCCACCCCGAGCCTTCACCGTGGGACACGACCATTCTGCCGACCAAGGCGCGCTTCGTCGGCGATCGTGTCGCGGTCGTGGCGGCCGAGACCCTCGCCGCCGCCGAACGCGCCCTCGAGTTGATCGACGTCGAATACGAAGTGCTGCCTGCGATTCACGATCCTGCAGCCGCTCTGGACGCCGATGCCCCCATGATTCACGAAGTCCCCGACCCCCGCGGCATCGCCAAAGGCGGCGAATCGAATCTGGCGGCCATGATCGATGTGCAGATCGGAGATGTGGACACAGCTTTGGCGGCCTGTGATCACGTGATCGAACGCACCTATGTCCTGCCGCGGGTCCAGGCCAGCCATATCGAACCCCACGTATCGGTGTCCTGGATCGATGAGGACGACCGTCTCGTCGTGCGCACCAGCACCCAGGTTCCCTTCCACCTGCGCCGCATCCTGGCCCGCATTCTGGAAACGAGCGAGTCGCGGATCCGCGTGATCAAACCCAGGGTCGGCGGCGGCTTCGGCGACAAGCAGGAGATGGTCTGCGAAGACCTGGTCGCCGTACTCACTCTTCGCACCGGCCGACCCGTACGTCTTGAGTTCACGCGGGAAGAGGAGCTGATCGCAGCCCGCTTCCGCCACCCCCAGACCATCACCATGACCACCGGCGTGATGAACGACGGCACCCTGGTGGCCAACCGCATGGTGGTGCTGGCCGACACCGGAGCCTACGGCAGCCATGCGCTCACCGTTCAGGCCAACACAGGCCAAAAAGTGCTGCCGCTCTATCCGCTCAAGCATATCCACTACCACGTGGACAGCGTCTACACGAACAACCCCATCAGCGGTGCGTTCAGGGGCTACGGAGCACCCCAGGGCTTTTTCGCCCTCGAGTCGCAGATGGACGAGGTGGCGGCCGTGATCGGCATGGATCCTCTGGAACTGCGGCGGAAGAACCACATCCGTCTCGGCGATGTCGATCCGGTGAGCGCCCGTCTCAACGAGGGCAAGGAAGGACTGGCCCGCACGGTCAACAGCTCGAGCCTCGAAGAATGCATCCGTCGCGGCGCCGAGGCCATCGGCTGGGGCGCGACTCCGGCGCCGACACATCCCCGGTTCAAGAGGGGACTGGGTGTGGGAGTGGCCATGCAGGGGTCCGGCATCGCCGGCGTCGACTGGGCCGCCGCCACGGTGAAGCTCAATGAAGACGGCAGTGTGAACCTGCTGGTGGGCGCCACCGATATCGGCCAGGGCAGTGATACGGTGCTCAGCCAGATCTGCGCCGAAGAACTGGGCGTGCCCTACGAGAAGATCATCATCCTGTCTTCGGACACTGATCTGACACCCTTCGACGTCGGGGCCTATGCCAGTTCGACCACCTACGTTTCGGGCGGGGCGGTGGCCAAAGCTGCGGCCGATCTCAAGAATCAGTTGCTGACGATCATGGCGGAGCACTGGCAGGTGAACCTCGAAGATGTCCGCTTCGTCGACGGCGTCTGCATGGGGCCCCGGGACCTCTCCTTGGATATGGGCGGCGTGGCCCACACGGCCCTCTACACGGCGAAGGTTCAACCCGCTGCCACGGCGAGTCACATGAGCGACGACTCCCCGCCGCCCTTCTCCGCTCAGTTCGCCGATGTGGAAGTGGACACCGAGACAGGCCAGGTCTTCGTGCGGCGCTTCGTGTCCGCCTGCGACTTCGGCACCGTGATCCATCCCAAACTGGCTGAAGGACAGGTGGACGGCGCGGTGGCCCAGGGGCTCGGCTACGCTTTGTGCGAGGAGGTCCTCGTGGATGACGAGGGCCGGGTCCGCAACCCGAACTTCCTCGACTACAAGATCTTCACCGCCATGGATATGCCGCTCATGGAAGTGATCATGCTCGAGACGGAGGAGCCGAGCGGTCCCTACGGTGTGAAGGCCGCCGGCGAGGTCGTGATCAACGGCCCGGCACCTGCGGTGGTCAACGCCATCGCTGCGGCGACAGGTGTGCGGATTCGCCACATCCCGGCCACGCCCGAAAGGGTCTGGCGTGCGATGCACGAATGTTGAACTGATCGCGAACCCCGACGAAACCGCTGTCCTTGAGGGAACGGCGGTTTTTTCTTCCCGGAAGGCGTCGGCTCTGGCACGGTTCGTGGAAGTCAGTCATTTCGTGGACCGATCAGGGGCGGAATCGTCCTCTCGAGAGGCCAGAAGATGTTGAAACCCGCAGGACGTTTCGACGTCCATGACTCGATCAAGGAGGCGATCGTGCAAACACGAACCATCAGGACCATGCTGTTGCTCGTCCTCGTCGGCGCAGCGCTGCTGCTATCCGGCTGCGGAGGCGGCAAGACAGTCACGCGAATGGAAACCGACACCACCGTCGACCTTTCCGGCAACTGGAACGATGCCGACAGCCGCATGACGGCGGAAACCCTTATCGTCCAGGCCCTCGAGAGCGGCTGGTACGGCGAACACCGCTATGAGACTGGCAAGAAGCCGGTGGTCATCGTCGGGCGTATCGCCAACAAGAGCGCCGAACACATTCCGGTGAAGACCTTCGTGGCCGACCTGGAACGCGCCCTGATCAACTCGGGCAAGGTCACCATGGTGGCATCGGCTGAAGAGCGGGAGGGCGTACGCGCCGAACGCGCCGATCAGCAGGAGTATTCCGCCAACGCAACCATCAGCGCCTGGGGACGGGAAATGGGCGCCGACTACATGCTGCTCGGCGAGATCAACACGATCCTCGACCGTGAAGGCGGCGACGAAGTGAAGTTCTACCAGGTCGACGTCTATCTCGTGAACCTCGAGGACAACACCAAGGCCTGGGTGGGCTTCAAGAAGATCAAGAAGTACGTGAGTCGGGACGGCTACCGGCCGTGATGATCTACGGGCAAGCCTCCTCGGGGGCCGCGAGGCGACTCGCGGCCCTCGGCCTGGTCGCCGTCGGTGTTCTGCTGTCGGGCTGCTCTACCTACGCCGACCGCAACGCCGCGCTGCGGGACGATCTGATCGCCCGCGACTACGACGCCGCGCTGAAGGTCGTCGACGAAGCCGAGCGCGGCAGCGACCGTCTGCTCAACCTGCTGGAGCGGGGTCTTGTGCTGCACTACGCCGACCGCTGGGCTGAATCGAACGACGTGTTCGCCGAGGCCGAGGCCCTGTCCGACGACCTTTATACAAAGTCCGTGAGCCAGGCCGTGCTCTCGCTGGTGACCAACGACGGCGCCATCGACTATCGGGCCGCCCCCTTCGAGATGGCCCTCGTGCCCTACTTCCGTGCTCTCAACTACATATATCTGGGAGATCGCGACGAAGCGATTGTCGAAGCACGTAAAGCCGAGCTCCGTCTGCGCGACCTCGCCGACGTGGATCGCGCCATGAGAGACGAAGAGGAAGGAGACGATGATCCCGCCGTCTCCCTGGAGGACCACGCCTTCGTTCACTACCTGCGCGGCATGCTCCACGAGTGGGGAGGCGAGTCCAACGACGCGTTCCTGGCCTACCGGCGCGCGGCATTGGCCTTCGCCGCAGGCGAGGACCAGCTGCATATCGCGACACCGCCCTGGCTGGGAGAAGATCTGCTGCGCACAGGCACTATCCTCGGCTTCCATGACGAACTGTTGGAAATCCAACAAGCCCTGCCGAATCTCCTTCCCAGCCAGCTCGCCGATCCCGGCGGTCTGGGCCGTGTGGTGATTTTTCTGGAGAGCGGCTTCGCTCCTCAACGTGTTTCCGCGGCGGCGGACGTGCCGATCTTCAAGGGCGAGCGCGAAGACGATGTCGATGCCTGGGCCTTGGGCCTCCGCGGCCGTTATGTCCACGGCTGGCGCAATGATGTCGAAATCGATACCTGGATCCGTTTCGCCTTGCCGGAACTGTCCGACCAACCTCCGGCCGTCGCCGGTGCCCGCATATCGAGCGGCACGCCATACGGTCATGTGTCGACCGTCGACGTCGAAGACGTCTCAGGCCGTTCACATCTGTATTTCGAATCCAGCATGGGGAAAATACTGCTCAAGACCATCGCTCGTGCCGTGGCCAAGTATGTAGCCAAGGAGAAGGTGGAGGAGCAGGGGCGAGTCGCCGGACTGCTCGCCAACCTGCTGGGCGTGGCGACCGAACAGGCGGATACGCGCAATTGGCTGACGTTGCCCCGCAGTATCGCCATGGCGCGCTTGGACCTGCCGCCGGGAATCCACGACCTGAAGGTCGAGCTCGTCGACGACCGCGGCCGGGTGCTGGCGGTGGAATCATTGCCCGGCGTCGTGGTGCGGCAAGGGGATTGGACCTTCCTCAGCCGACGGGTATTCTGACCGGGCCTTCCTGTTCCTCCGCCTACACTCCGTGGATTCTTTCCTTGATCAGAAAAGCCGTGCAACCCTTTGGGACCGGATCGTGTCTAACCGGATGACACGCCCGAATCCAATCGAGGAGCCCCAGTGGAAGAACGCCGCTTGATCCAGGACGTGAAACGGGGAGTCGCCAGCGCAGAGCGGGCACTCTTCGAGACGCACGTTGATAGGGTGTGGCGTCTGGCCTTCCGTATGACAGGTGATGAAGCTCTGACCGAGGACATCGTCCAAGATACCTTCATCCGCGCCTTTGGAAATCTCGCCGACTTCAGGGGCGACGCTGCATTTTCGTCGTGGCTGCATGCTATTGCGGTGTCGGTGACGTTGAATGTGCTGCGAAAAACACGACGGCTCCGCGACCACGAATTGCCCCGCGAAGACATGACCACCCTGAGCGCCGTACGGGCCGGTCCCGACCACGACCTGCGCCGTGATCTGGACCGGGCTGTGGCCTCTCTCGACGAAAACCACCGCTTGGTGTTCGTCATGCACGACCTCGAAGGATTCACCCACGAAGAGATCGCCGATTCCATGGGTACGCCCGTGGGTACGGCGAAAGCTCGCCTGTCTCGCGCCCGCGCCAAGCTGCGGGACTGGTTCGATCGCGGAGAGATGTTGCAACTGGAGTTGGACTCATGAAAAACCAAGATCTTGACGAGATCATCGACACCGCCCGACAAGAGCACAGAATTCCGCCGGCGGTTCCAAAAGACAAGCTCTGGGCGCGGATCGACGCTGCACGCGAACCGCACCGAGCCGCATCTCGGGTCGTACGTCCGACGTTCGGGCGGGCCGTAAGCTGGTGCGCGGCCGTGGCGGCCGTACTGGTGCTGGGCGTCGCTTTGGGACGCTGGAGCGAGCAGTTCGAGAATGGGACCCCGGAATCGTCGCCGATCGCCGTGGCTCAAGGGCGGGTCGTCAATGGCTCCGCTGTCTACGACCGCATGGCCGTGACGATGCTCGATCGCGCCGACGCTCTGTTGACCGATTTCCGCACCCAATCCTGCCAAGGTGATGCCCAATCCACGCGCTTGGCGACCTGGGCCGGATCCCTGCTCTCAGAAACGCGACTGCTGATGAACACGCCTGTAGCCAAGGATCCTGAAATGGGTCGGCTGCTGACGGATCTGGAACTAGTGCTGGCCCAGCTTTCCGGTTTGACCGGTATAAGATGCGATGAGGACAGCGCCTGGATACGTGACGGACTCGAACGACGGGATACACTGGACCACCTGCGCACGGTTGCATCTGCTCGCAGGGACCGATTCGCACTCTAGAGGAGGATGAACAATGAAGACATCGATAACAGACAGGATCTGGCTCGGTATCGGCGCCATGATCCTCGTGCTGGCGGTCGCCGGCGCCGTGCGCGCGGTCGCCGAAACCAGCGAGGATTACTACGAGCAGGCTCGCTATGCCTTGAACCGCTCGGAATACCAAAGGGCCGCGGAGCTTTACGGACTGGCCTACGATCAAGATAACAGCTCGGATCTGGCTGGGGACGCTCTTTACTGGCAAGCCTTTTCCCTTTATCGGGTTGGTGGTACCAGTGCGCTCAAGCACGCCGCCAGGCTCCTTGAACGGCAGATGGAGAGGTATCCCGACGCCTCCACCCGCGATGATGGAAACGATCTCAGGGCGCGTCTGTATGGCGAACTGGCTCAACGCGGCGAGGAGAGGGCTGCTCGACGCCTCCGCGAGTTCGCCGACGAGGAACAGGCCGACGAGACCAAGCTCGCCGCCCTGCAGGCCCTGATGATGATGGACGAGGATCGCGCCCTGCCCATCCTCAAGAAAATCCTCGCCAACCGCGAAGGCGGAAACATCGAGATGCGACGCCACGCCTTGATGGTTCTCGGTCAGATCCAATCGGACGAGACGGAGGATCTGCTGATCGACGCTCTCAGGGACGAAGATGATCCGGAACTGCTGTCAGAGATCATCATGTGGCTGTCCATGCAGGGATCTGAAAGGGCTCTCGACGCCATCGTGGAGCTCTACCAGCAGAGCAAGGATCCAGAAATCGGTCAGGCCGCCCTCTTCGCCATAGGGCAGCACGGCGGGCACAGGGCAGTGACGATGCTCAGGGAGATCGCCGTCGACGAAAAGGCCGATTCCGAACTGCGCGGTCAGGCGCTCTTCGCTTTGAGCCAGACCGGCGACGAGGACCTGGCCGATATCATGGTCGCCATTCTGCACAATGCTGAGGATCATGAGCTGCATGAGATGGCGCTGTTCTCTTTGTCCCATCTCGGCGGCGATGTGTCGATGGATGTGTTCCTGGAACTGATTCGTAATGAGCATGCCGACGATGAACTGCGTGCCCAGGCCCTTCACTTCGCTGCGTCCAACGGCGGCGTCGACGCCGCCTTCGTGCGTGAGGTCTACGATTCCGCCGACGACGAAGATCTGCGTTCCCAATGCTGTTGGGTACTTTCGGACATGGGCGGCGATGAAGCTCTGAACCACCTCATCGAAATCGTCCGCGATGAGAAGAGCGGGGAAGTCCGGCAACAGGCCGTGTTCTGGATCGGACAGTTCGACAGCGACAAGGCCGCCGACTTCCTGCTCGAGCTCATCAACGAGGAGTAACCGAGATGCGTATGGCAGCCCTGTGTCTTCTGATGCTCCATGCAACCGTCGTGACTGGAGCGGATCCTGCAGACTCGATCCGAGAACTTGGCGACGGCACCCTGGGTTTCAGTTATCCGGCACGCGAAGGGGTGCGGGGCAATGCCGACCGCATACAATTCAGCCTCAATGGTTCAGACAACGAACACTGTTACGTCAAAGGTCAATGGGACGATGAGGCTGAAATCTGGCCGGGCGATATCCATGCCGAGCTGAGAGTCCGTGACGGGCGTGTTCGCGACATCGAGTTCACGGTCCTGAATGAGGATGGCGAACGCCCCCGGGTCGACCGCGATCTGGCGGGGATCGACGCCGATGTAGCCTCCGCATTCTTCTTCGACTTGGCTGCGACAGCGGGTGAGCAGGTTGCCGACCACGCCGTTCTAGGCGCCGTCATGGCTCGAGGTGTCCGGCCCGGTCCCGGCTTGGCCGCTATCGTACGCGATCGCGAACGTCCCGGCGAAGTGCGTGAGTCGGCTTTGTTCTGGATGGCTGTTTTGGCTGGGGAGGAGGCTGTCGGTACGGCGATGGGGCTCATAGACGACCAAGATGAAGATCTTGAGCTGAGGGAACACGCCGTTTTCGCCCTGACTCAACTCGATGAAGACCGTGCATTCCCTCTGCTCATGAACGTGGCCCGCGACCATCCCTGCAACGAAATCCGGCGTTCTGCATATTTCTGGCTGGCTGAATACGATCGACCCGAAGTCGTGAATCTTTTTGAAGAGATCCTCGTAGGACAATGATGCCGTCGCTCATCCCCGCGACAAGGCATTCCAACCGGAGAGGTTAGAGATGCGATTGGTGACCGTCCCCGTTTGTCGGCAGAGGATCATCGTGCCCGCCGTCCTGACAGCTTTCGCCTTGTTGTTTTCGAACGGAGTGTTCGCCGCAGGTGCCGACGGCAGCGTCGAGGCCTTCAGGCTCGACCAGCCGGTACAGGTCGACGGGCGTCTCGACGAGTCGGCCTGGCAGGGCCCGAGCGTCTACCCCCTGGTGCAGAACGAGCCAGAAAACGGTGCTGATCCCCGTCAGCAGACCCGCTGGTGGATCGCCTACGACGATGATGCCCTTTACGTGGCCGCCTGTCTCAACGAGGACGATCCCGACTCCATCCGCTCCCGTCTAGGCCGCCGTGATACGTGGCCAGAGTCGGACTGGGTGTATCTGAACCTCGACACCTTCAACGACGATCGCAACGCGTATTCGTTCTCTGTGAATCCCGATGGCGTGATCGGAGATTCCGCCCTCTACAACGACGGCTGGAGTGACAACTCCTGGGACGGGGTCTGGGACGCCGCCGCCAGCATCCACGACAATGGCTGGTGTGTGGAAATGCGCATACCCTTCTCTCAGCTCTCTTTTCCCAACGCCGATGAGCAGGTATGGGGCATCAATTTTTCACGTCGCTATTCCCGCTGCCAGGGCCGCGAAGAACTCTTCCACAAGCCCCGCAACGAGAGTGGCTACATGAACCGTTTCCCCGACCTGGTGGGTATCCGCGGCATCGCGCCGAGTCCGCGCCTCGAGGCTTTGGTCTACGGCACTGCAAGAGCGGAAATGATCGAAGTCGCCGACGGCAACCCCTTCCATGACGGCTCTACACTGTCTGCAAACACAGGCCTGGACCTGAGCTGGGGACTGTCGAGCAACCTCAATCTCGATGCCACAGTGAATCCCGACTTCGGGCAGGTGGAGGTGGACCCGGCAGTGGTGAACCTGTCGGATTTCGAGACCTACTTCCAGGAGCGCCGCCCCTTCTTCGTGAAGGAGGCCAACACCTTCCGCTTCGGGCAAGAGGGTTTGAACAACAACGTCGGCTTCAACTTCTCCGACCCGATGCTCATGTACAGCCGGCGGGTGGGACGGGCGCCGTCCCTAGCGCTCGACGGCCACGATTACGCCGACGTTCCGGCTCAGACCACGATCCTCGGGGCGGCTAAGCTGACGGGCAAGATCGGCAATACCTTCGTCGGCGTGATGTCCGCTGCGACGGCAGAGGAAACCGCCAGACTCGATCTGGACGGAGTGCGCAGCAATCAAACGGTCGAACCGTTCACGAGTTACAACGCGGCAAGGATCAAGCACGTATCGTCCGACGGCATGCGGGGTCTCGGCATGATGGTCACCCATGTGGAGCGTGATCTCACCTCGGAGTCGGCGCGGGCCCAGCTGACCGACCGGGCGTCGGTGGTGGGCGTGGACGGCTGGACCAATCTGGATTCCGAAAAGGACTGGGCCATGCGCGGGTACATGTCGATGAGCCGCGTATCGGGTTCCGCCGGGGTCATCGAAGGGCTCCAGCTCTCGTCCCGGCGTTATTACCAACGACCCGACGCTGACCATGTGACCTATGACCCTACCCGCACCGATCTCGGTGGCTGGGCGGGGCGCGTGATGGTCAACAAGGAATCGGGCAACATCACTTTCAATTCGGCACTGGGCGCCATATCGCCGGGCTACGAGATCAACGATATGGGCTTCCAGTACCGCGCCGATCAGATCAACACCCACATCTTCAGCGGCTACAATTGGAGCGAACCCCGGGGCATCTTCCGCAACAGGGGCTTTGCTGTAGGGTGGTACAAGAACTGGGATTTCGGCGGGACGCCCGACCAGCACGGTGCCGGTCTGTTCTACGACGCCGAGCTGGCCAATTACTGGTTCGTCAACGGTATGGTCTTCTACAACCCGGAGCGGAACAACTACCGCCTGACCCGCGGTGGTCCCATTGTGCGCATGACGGAATACAAAGAGGCGAGCATCGACGTCTCGACCGACCGACGCAAGAGTTGGCAGATCAGTTCAGGCGTCGGTGTCTGGAGCGCCGGGGACGGTTCCGGCGGCAGCAATCTGAGCGGCGAACTCGAATTGCAGCCAGCTGCGGCTCTGCGCCTCACCCTCGGCGCCCGGTATTCGATCACCGACGAGCACACGCAGTGGGTCGGCAATTTCGCTGACGACGTGATGACCTCCACCGCTGGTGTTCGCTACGTGTTCGGCCGCCTCGACTACGAAGAGCTCTCGTTCCCGGTCCGCGTTGACTGGACCTTCAGCCCCAAGCTGACGTTGCAATCGTATGTGCAGCCTTTGTTCGCGGTGGGCAGCTATTCGGAGTTCAAGGAGTTCGCACGGCCGGGCACCTACGACTTCAACACCTACGGGGAAGACGGCGGATCTTCGATGGAGGACGTTGACGGGGGCTATCTCGTCGACCCCGACGGCGCCGGTCCGGCGGCCGCGTACGTCATCGATGATCCCGACTTCAACTTCAAGTCGCTGAAGGTCAACGCAGTGCTCCGTTGGGAGTACCGTCCCGGTTCGACCTTCTACTTCGTATGGACTCAGGACCGCATGAACTTCGACGATCCCGGCAGCCTGAGTATGCGCAGGGACGTGGACAATCTCCTGGAATCGCCCGGCGACGACATCTTCATGGTGAAGATCACGAGCTGGCTCGACTTCTGATCAGAACGACCGCCCCGACACGAGCCCCGCGGAACGGCATGGATGCCGGACCGCGGGGTTCGTCTGTTGTCGCTGATCAGTTGGCGGGTCAGCGCAGGAGCGTGAGTTTGGCCATGGTCTCGGCTGCGCCCGGCGTGTTGAGCCGAGCGAGATAGAGGCCGGTGGGCAGGGTGCGTCCGTCATCGTCGCGACCATTCCAGAGGATGGAAGTCGGCCCGGCGGGCAGGAAGCCGTTCACGAGGGTGCGCACGCAGGCGCCGCGGAGATCGAGGATCGTGAGTTTCACCGGTCCGGCCCTGGCAACATCGAAGCGCAGCTCGGTCCTGGGATTGAACGGGTTGGGTGCGCTGATCAGCGAAGCCGTCGGGGACGGCGTGTCGTCTACGGATGTGACGTCGCCGATGGTCAACGAGACAGTCAGACGGTGGGGAGCGTCGGGATCGTCGGAGTCGAAGTTGACGACATCGTTGTAGAGGCCCGCGGGCAGTCCGACGGCGTCGAATTCCAGCAGTACGAAGGTGGAGTCCCCGGGATCGATGGTGCCGTCGACCAGCGTGACCGCGAGCCAGGTGGCGCTCCACATCATCCGCCTGATATGGAGGGGTAATGGTCCGTCGTTGTACACGGTACAGCGCTCGCGTCCGAGGCGTGGCAACTCGTCGAGGGCAGCCGGCAAGTCGATGCGGCCGGCGCCGGTTACGTTGTCGCGTCCGACAGCGCCCAGATCCACAGCTGAGACTTCAAGGGCTCGCGCCAACTCGATCGGACCGGCACCCGGCGAAGCCTGCCTGAGCACGGCCATGGCGCCCGCGGCTACGGGGCAGGCCATGCTGGTGCCTGAGTATGTTACGTAGCCGCCGGTCGGCGTGAGACTGGTGACCAGGTCGCCGGGGGCGGCCAGGTCGGGCTTCATCAGACCGGGCGGGTAGGGGTAGTCGTCGTAGCCGGGCAGTGTGATGTCCCAGGATACCGGTCCGATGCTCGATCCCGGCCAGACGGCGTCGCCGGTACCGACGGCGCCGATGGTGATCACGGCACTGTGCCCGCCGTTTCCGTACCAGGGGTGAGGACTCACGCCCGGGGCGGCGATGTCGTTGGGTACCGGGTGGTGCCCACCGGCGTTGTCGCCGTTGCCGGCGGCGCAGATCCAGGGAATGCCCGCCGCGAGCAGGAATTCGCCCGTGGCACGGCAGGCTTCCTTGAGATCGTCGGACGGTGCGTCCCAGCCGGCGCTCATGGTGAACAGATCCACCGGCCCGTGGTCCAGGCCGAACTGCATGGCCTCGATCAGGTCGGCCCAATAACCGGGGATGGCACGCAGGATCATCAACTCGGCGCCCGGCGCCGAGCCGACAGCGCGGCCGGCGGTGCCGTCGCCTACGACCAGGCCGGCGGTGTGTGTACCGTGGCCCCAGACCGGGTCGCCCTCGTAGGGGTCGTCGTCTTCGTCGATGGCGTCCCAGCCGTGGTGGGGCCAGGCCGGGCCGCCGTCCCAGAGGTGGGCGGCCAGATCGGGGTGATCGTAGGCGGCGCCGGAGTCGAGGTGGCCGACGAGTACGCCGGTGCCGTCGTAGCCGAGGGCCCAGGCGTTTTGAGCGCCGACGGCGGCCAGGTGCCACTCGTCGACGGCCTTCTCGATGACGGCTGTGGGCGAGCCGAAGGCGGTGCTGGGTCGATTGTCCAGCCAAAGGCGATCCACGGCCGGGTCGTCGGCAAGCTCGGCGATAGCCGAGGCATCGAGATCGACGGCGAAGGCGCCCATGAGCCAGAGGTCGCGGGGCTGCGAGGCTGAACCCGCCCTCTGGAGTGCGTCGAAGCTCGTGGCCAGCTCAAGCCGGGCGGCGTCGAGGACGTTCCGTCCCGCCGTGAGCAAGGTCTCGCGCTTGAGATCGCCGTCCACTCCGACGGTTCGGGAATCCAGAGCTGGCAAGTCCAGGCGGAGGGACGGAACAACGATGACGGGCAACATGGACCGTTGCCCGCTGGCGAAGGCGTCGGCGAAGTCGGGGGCGACGACCGGCAGGTGGCGGCGTCGCAGCGTGGGCGGATCCTTGGCCAGGGATTTGGCCCGAACGGACAAGGGTGCGTCCAGGGCATGGAGGATGTGCGATGGAGCAAAGCGCAGGTCGGGATCTCCGTCGATCCACACCCATTGGCGGGCGATCACGTTGTCGAGTTCGTTCTCCTCGACGACGGTGTCGGACGGATCGAGCACGACTTCGAGCAGGTGCGACCCGGCCCCGAGCAGCACGGGATGATCCTCCACCGGCACGTACGTGCTGGTGCTCAGCCCGCCGGGAACGGTCCAGGCCGCGGCGAGGGCGCCGTCGATGCGCAGCTCGAAGCCCACGTCGGTGGCGATGTCGAGGAATCCGAAGTTGGCCAGGGCCATGCTTACATAGGCAGGCGTATCGGCTTTGAGCCAGCCGTTGGTGCGGGAGCCGACGTCCATCGAAGCGACCAGGGCATCCTCCCAGCCGTCGGGAGTGTAGGGGGAGAGATCGGCCAGCAAAGCGCGGTCGCTGGTGTACACGTTGTGGCCCTGGGTCGGCGTGTCGCGTCGATCGATCCAGGCCGCATGCAGCCGGCCGTCGCCGACCGTGCCGGCGAGGTGATGGTACATCGGTTCGGCAAGGTTCACATCGGTGACGGTCTCGACGACTTCGGGCCAGAACTCGGGGGCGCCGCCGCCCCCGGACTGGCGGGCGGCCACATCGTACTCGTCGCCGCCGGCGGGGGCCTCGAGCCACAAGCAGCCCACGATGCCGTCGTGGGCGTAGACGGTCGGTCCGATGCTGTCGAAGTCGTCGGCGATCATCTCGAAGGGGCCTTCGACGGTCACGCCGGCGTCGAAGGATAGGTGGATGGCGATGTCGCCGTCGATGATGCCGACGCCGTCGTCCCAATCGTGTTGGTACACGGCATACACGGCGTCGCCGACGCAGGCCACATCCGGAAATCCGGTGTTGAACCCCGTCCACGATGTGAGGTCGGTCACGTTGCTGAAACCGCCGCTGACCGCGTCGCTGGCCAGCAGGATCTTCGTCGGCCCGCCGTACACATCGGCCTCGCCGTTGATCAGATGGACGCGGGCGCCGTTCATGGCCACGCCTGGCCACAGGTCGGGATAGCCGTCGGGGACCAGGGCGTCGAAGCTCACCGTGTTGCCGGCGTTGGTGGACCACATCCAGATCAGGGTCCACTCCCAGCTCATCAGGTCGTAGTTGATCTCCTGATAGCTCGCCGCGATGAAGAGGGTGGCAAAGTCGCCGGCGCCGCTGACTGCCACCGAAGGCGTGGCGTTGATCGAGTCGGTGAACAGGCCCTTGACCCAGGCCCAGCTCGTGGGGTCGTCGGCGAAGGAGCTGCGCGTGCGGACGATGTACCCGTCGTGGCGGATCCAGACCACGTGCAGGAACCCGGCAGCGTCGATGGCGATTTCGGGCATGGATTCGTCCTGGCTGAACGAAGGCATCTCCAGGACCGACCAGGTCGCACCGTCGTCGCTGCTGTGGGCGATGTGGATGTCGCGGTCGGTGCCGCCTAGGTCGGTGGCCTCGAAGACGGCGAACAGATTCCCACTGACGGGGTTGCGGGCCAGCGAGACGTAGGCGTCGTTCATGTGGGTGGCGTCGGCCAGCAAGCGGTCTGCGGCCCAGGGCGAGGTACCGTCCTTTTCGGTCGGGCGACGTGGCCCTTCGCTGCCGTCCGGAACCCCGGGCGAGAGGATTCCGGACGGCGTCGAGAGGGCGGGAGAGATCTGTGCGGTGTCGGATAGGTTGCGGACAGGTCCCGGGTGACCGGTGGCATCCAACAGATCGACGTCTGCGAATCGGGGGGTGTTGTCTTTGAGGGAGCGGATGGATGTGCGGGTTGTCTTGGCGATCGGAGCCGGGCCGGGTGCCGGCAGACGAGAGCCGTGCACGGTGGCCATGGCCTCGATCGAGCGTGGGATCGGCTGAGGTTGCAGGCGGTCGTCGGCAACACTGAGCCTCGCATAGACCACCGTCAGGGTGACCAGCGTGGTGAAATAGGCCAGGGATTTGTAGTCGAAGCGACGGCGCATGAAGACTCCTTCTATGAGCGATCTGTCGCTGAATTGAAGATACATTATATCATAAATACAAATAATAAGGCAATTATTGAGGATAGAGATCCCAAGGTGGGGAGTTAGAAGAAGCGGCGAATGAACCTGCCCGTAGGCGCCTCAGGGTCTAATTGGCCACTTTCAACCACCTGATGCCCACGGACCCACACATGGCGGACGGCACCCTGCCATTCGGAGCCGGTCCAGAGGGAATGCGTGCCGTGGACGGGCAGGTGCGTGTCGGATGCCCGGGGATCGAATAGAACGAGGTCGGCGTCCATCCCCGGAGCGATCCTGCCCTTGCAGTGCCCCAGGCCCATGGCTGCGGCCGGGGCCTCGCAGCAAAGATCCACCCACCGTTCCGGGGAGATGAGCCCTGACTCCACGCCCAAAGTGAAGGCGACGATCAAACGCTCTCCTACGCCAGCTGCTCCGTTGGGAACAGCAGGAAAGCCGTCCACGGCCGCAGAGCGTTTGATTTCCAGAGGGAACTCGCAGTGGTCGGTGGCGAGCCAGTCGAGACGTCCGTCCGCCACGGCCGTCCGCAGGGCTTCCGCATCGGCATCAGAACGGAGCGGCGGGGACATCACTGCGTTCAGGGCCTCGTCGATGCCCCGTTCATACCAGGCGTCGGTGCGGAACAGGTGCTGGATACAGACTTCGGCGTTCACATCCACGCCGTCGGTGCGGGCGGCGTCGATCAGCGCCAGGGAGCCGGCGGTGGACAGGTGGACGATCGTCAGGGGGCAGCCAGTGGCGCGGGCGAGGTCCAGGGCGGTGGCGGTGGCGGCGATCTCCGATTCGGCCGGGTGGGCCAGAGGATGATGCCGGGGCTCGGTGCGACCCGCTTGTCTGAGTTCCTCTTCGCATCGGGCATTGAGTTCGCCGTCTTCGGCGTGGAGCAGGAGTCGACCCTTGAGCTGATGGACGCGGGTCATCAGAAGCCGCAACTCTTCTGGTTCGAGCATGAGTCGGCCCTTGTAGGCCAGGAAACCCTTGAAGGTGGGGATGCCGCCCTCGATCAGTTCCGCCAACTCATCCAGACGTTCGTCGTCGACGGCGCTGACGGTGGCGTGAAGGGCATAGTCACAGAGGCATTCCTGCGAGGCGGCGGCCTGCCAGCGGGCGACGGCGTCGGGGATCGGTTCGTCCCGATCGGGGTTGGCGAAGTCGACGACCGTGGTGGTGCCGCCGAGCAGGGCCGCGGTGGAAGATTCGAGCCAGCCGCGGCTCGCCAGGCCACGGCGGAGGGGCATGCCGAAATGGGTGTGGACATCGACACCGCCGGGCAGCAACCAGAGACCGGTGGCGTCCACGTGATCGTCGACACCGGCAGGGGCGTTTCCTCGGTCTGCAACTTCCGCGATCGACTCGTCGATCACGCGGATATCGGCGTTGCGGCGTCCGGTCGGGGACACGAGGGTGGCGTTGCGGATCCAGAAGTCGTTCATGGGCGGAAGAGTATCGGAGGCTGAGCGACGACGCAAGGAAGGGAAACGTGGCCCGGCCCGACGACCTGTAACGGTGCCGGGCCGGCATCGGAATCCGCGCATCGGACTCCGGGGTTATTCGATGCTCAGAACCTTGACGCCTTCGGCGGCCGTGTCATGGTCGATGAAGCCGATGGCGCCCGGCGTCGCTGCTACGTAGGCGATGAGTTTCGACTCCGTGTTCTGTTCGGCCGGCGGTGTGCCCGTTCCGCTGAAGACGGCCTTTTTCCAAAATGTGGAGAACTGGGCCGACGACTTCTTGATGTAGGTTTTGAGGAACTCGTTGCGGACCGGCCCGGCCTTGATCACCACCGGCGCAATGGCCAGTTCGTCGTTCCAGGGCGTGGTCTGCCCCATGTAGATCTGTCTGATCATGCCTGCCTCGACGATGTCGACGGGTACCGAGGGGTGAGCGATCATCACGACTTCGGCCGCTGCGGTACCGAGGCCGATAAGGACCAACGTCGAAATCAATGCGGAAATGCAGATCGAGCGTTTCATCGTTCACCTCCCCGGCTAGAAGTAGAAAGTCGACTTGACGGCGATCATGGACCAGCTCTTCACGAGCTGCGACGGATCTGGATTCAAGCGCTCGGGAAGGTCTCCCGTGCCATCGATAATGTGGTATTCAACCTTCATAAGCCAGCTGTCGGTCAGATCGAAACGGGCCGTCAGTGCGGTGTCCTTCTGTTCGGTCTCGGCCGTGCCGACTTTCCGCTGGCTCCAGTCGGGGTGGAAGACAGACAAGTAGATACCCAGTTCCAGCAGGTCGGAGGCGCGATAGGTCGCCTGGCCGTAGTAGCCGCCGCGCCGGTCGTCGGCCGGGATGTCCATCAGGACGACTCCGACGTCGGGAACGAACACAGGAACGTCGGGCACGACGATGTCGACGAACAGGCGTTGGAATTCCGCGGCGAACGTCCAGCGGTCCCGCATGTATTCGGCGCTGAGGACGTAGAGCTTCTTCAGGTCCATGTCGAGGGACATATCCAGAGTGGCTGTCGGGGTGGCGAAGCTTTCCTCCGCATAGAGATCGCTCGTGACGAAGGAGCCGCCGATTTTGAGACCTTCCCATGGGGTGTTCCAGTAGAGCGATCCTGAGTAGGCCCAGTCCAGATTGGCTTCGAATCCCAGCGATGGGGGAATTTGGCCTCCGGCGGCAAGCACCTTGATGAAGACGTCGTGCAGGAAGTAGGCCTCGTCGACCTCGGCCGAACCGAGGGATGCGTGATATTCGAAGGAACCGAGGCGGTCCACCGGCACGGATCCGTAGATCTCGAATCCGTGAAAGGCATTGGAGACGTTGCGGAAGTCTTCCGTGTAGACGCTCTGCGGCATGAGGATCGAGTTACGGACCATATCGATGTCGCGTGTGGTGTTGTAGAGCCCCAATGAAAACTTGATGCGCCCGGCCCGAAAACCCATCCAGTTGCGCCAGCGGTAGTCGCCGAAGGCCCAGTCTACCAGCATATGGTTGTTGCCCAGGTGTCCGAACTCTCGGCCGTAGATCTGGGCTCCGATCCTGGTTTTGGCATCGATGTTGGCGGTGGTGTTGAGCACCATCTCGAAGATCGAAAAACTACCGTCCTCGGACTCGACCAGGTAGTTGTTGTCGGATGTTTGCATGAAGGATTGGCTCATGGCACCGTGGATGGCGATGTCCTGGGCTCCGATCTGAGGGGCGAGGCCGAGCAGTAACGCAGCCAATACGGCCATGAAAGTGGATTTGTGAGCGGACGTCATGCGGGACCTCCTGCTTGTGATCGACGCCAAGGCCAACAGGCAAGGGTGCCTTGAAGGAATCCTAACGGACACCGAACCGCAAGTTCCGAGCCAGTCAAGATCTTCGTTCGGCAGCGACAGCCAACCCGTTGTGATTCTGTCCGATATGAAGCATGGGAAGCGATCTGGACGCAGCCGACATCAGAGTGTTAGACTGCCACCCGATCTGTTCCTGACCAGGGGATTCTCCCGAGGAGTGCCATGAAGAGGATCGCATCGCGGGCCCGTACGGACGACCCCGTCTTCCAGGAGAATCAAGCAAAGAACCGGCGGCACGCCTCCGGACTGGCCGAACATCTTGAGGTGATCCGTCAGGGCGGATCCAAGAAGGCCCGGGAACGCCACGAGAGCCAGGGCAAGCTGCTGGTCCGTGACCGCATCGAACGCCTCTTGGATCCGGGCACGCCCTTTCTGGAGTTCTCCGCCCTGGCAGCCTTCCAGGTCTACGACGACGAAGTCCCGGCGGCGGGTGTCGTGACCGGGATCGGCACCATCCACGGCCGTCAGGTGATGATCGTGGCCAACGATGCCACGGTCAAAGGCGGCTCCTATCATCCTTTGACGGTCAAGAAGCACCTGAGGGCCCAGGAGATCGCCCTGGAGAACCGCTTGCCCTGCGTTTATCTGGTGGACTCCGGCGGCGCATTCCTGCCGTTGCAGGACGAGGTCTTTCCCGACCGCGACCATTTCGGCCGCATCTTCTACAACCAGGCGCGCATGTCGGCCGCCGACATTCCCCAGGTTGCGGCGGTGCTGGGCAGCTGCACGGCGGGCGGAGCCTATGTGCCGGCGATGAGCGACGAGGTCGTGATCGTCAAGGAACAGGGCACGATCTTCCTGGGCGGACCGCCGCTGGTGAAGGCCGCCACCGGCGAAGAGGTCACCGCCGAGGAACTCGGCGGCGGCGACGTCCATACCCGCATTTCCGGCGTGGCCGACCATCTGGCCAACGACGACGCCCACGCCCTGCGCATCGTCCGCGACATCGTGGAAAACCTGGGGCCGGTTACCATCGCCCGCGTTCCGTGCTCGGCCCCCGAGGATCCCCATTACGACCCAGAGGAATTGTACGGCGTAGTGAGCCACGACCCGCGGACTCCTTTCGACATCAAGGAAGTGATCGCGCGCCTGGTGGACGGCAGCCGCTTCCATGAATTCAAGCCGCGCTACGGCACCACGCTGGTCTGCGGCTTCGCGCGGCTGCACGGTTACAGCGTCGGTTTCGTGGCCAACAACGGCATCCTGTTCAGCGAATCGGCCCTCAAGGGCAGCCACTTCATCGAGCTGTGCAATGCCCGGCGCATTCCGCTGATTTTCTTGCAGAACGTTACAGGCTTCATGGTGGGCCGCGACTACGAGCACGGCGGTATCGCCAAGGACGGCGCCAAGCTCGTCAATGCGGTGAGCAACAGCACCGTGCCCAAGTTCACGGTCATCGTGGGCGGCAGCTACGGCGCCGGCAACTACGGCATGTGCGGTCGCGCCTACCAGCCGCGGCTGCTGTTCATGTGGCCCCAGGCCAAGATCTCCGTGATGGGCGGCGAGCAGGCGGCCGGCGTGCTGCTGCAGGTCAAGAAGGACCAGGTGGCGCGGCACGGCGAGGAGCTGACGGCTGCGCAGGAAGCGGCCATCGTCGAGCCGATCCTCGCGAAGTACGAGACCGAAGGGCACGCGTTCTACAGCAGCGCACGGTTGTGGGACGACGGCGTGATCGATCCGGTGCAGACGCGGGACGTGCTGGGGCTGGGCATCGCCATGAGCTTGAATGCACCGATTCCGCCGGTTAAGTATGGTGTGTTCCGGATGTAGGGCTGCTTCAGAATGATGGTGTGACAATCCAATCCACAGCGTCGATGCCGAGGGACGTGAGCGCGACGTTGCCTCCCGAGGCGATACGGGCGATCATAGCAGTCCAGGATTCAGATGAATCAAGGATCTCCGGATTTCCTGTCAATGCAACGGAATGTTCCGCTGAAGGAGCCTATGTGCCGACCTTGACCACCGAACGCCGCGGCCCCGTGCTGCTGGCCACCCTCGACCGCCCCGAGGCCCACAACGCCTTCGACCACGCCATGGTCCTGGCCGTACGCGACCTCTTCGCCGGTCTGAGTGAAGCCGTCGACAGGCCCCACGCCGTCGTTCTGCGGGCCGAGGGCAAGCACTTCTGCGCCGGCGGCGATCTGAACGACATGCGGAGGCTGGGTAAGGCCGACTACACCGAGAATCTCGAGGCCGCCCACGAGCTGGGCGAGATGTTCCGCGCCGTGCGCCTGTGCCCGGTGCCGGTGGTGGCCCGCGTCCACGGCGGCGCCTTCGGCGGCGGGGTCGGGCTGATCTGCGCCTGCGACATCGTGGTGGCCGATCCCCATGCGTTTTTCGCTTTGACGGAAGCGAGGTTGGGGCTGGTAGCAGGGGTGATTTCGCCTCTGGTGATCGGACGGATCGGCACCTCGCGCGCCCGGACCCACTGCCTGCTGGGGGAACGGATCGACGCCGCGGAGGCTCATCGCATCGGCATGGTGGACGTGCTGGCCGGCGAGGGCGGGCTGGACGAGGCCGTGACCGGCGTCGTGCGGTCGCTGCTCAAGGGCGGCCCCAATGCCCTGGGCAAGATCAAGGAGCTGGTCGAAGGCGCCGCCGGGCGTCCCTTCGGCGACAGCCTCGAATTCACGGCGCGGATGATCGCCGAAGCGCGTACCGCACCGGAAGCCCAGACCGCCCTGGAAGCCTTCTTCGCCAAGCAGCCGGCGCCCTGGCTCGACGGCGCCGAGGAGTGGTCGCTGTGAGCCGCCCCATCACTTCGGTACTCGTGGCCAACCGCGGCGAGATCGCATGCCGGGTGATGCGCACTTGCCGTGAAATGGGCTTGCGCACGGTGGCTGTCGCGTCGGAGGCGGATGTCGACGCCCCTCACGTCCGCATGGCCGATCAAATGGTGGTTTTGGGGCCGCCGTCGCCTCTCGAATCCTATCTCAAAGGCGATGCGGTCATCGCCGCCGCCCTGGAGACCGGAGCCGACGCCATCCACCCCGGTTATGGGTTTCTGGCTGAGAATGCCGCCTTTGCCAGAGCCTGTGGCGAGGCCGGTTTGATCTTCATCGGTCCGGCACCTGAGACGATCACCTCCATGGGTGAAAAGACCGCTGCCCGCCGCATCATGCAGCAGGCAGGCGTTCCGGTCGTGCCGGGGGAATACCTGCCGGCACCCGACCCCGCGGGTTGTGTTGATGCAGCGGCTCTCGCTGCCGCGGCCGAGATCGTAGGGTATCCCATGCTGGTCAAGGCCGCCTACGGCGGCGGCGGCAAGGGCATGCGGTTGGTCACCGATCCCACCGACCTGACTCCGGCGGTGGAAGCCGCCGTGAGGGAAGCAACCAAGGCGTTCGGCGACGGACTCGTGTATCTGGAGCGCTATCTGGAACGGCCGCGCCATGTGGAGTTCCAGATCTTCGGCGACGCCCACGGCCATGCCGTCCACCTCGGCGAGCGCGAGTGTTCGATCCAGCGCCGTCATCAGAAGATCATCGAAGAAACCCCTTCGCCGGCCCTCGATCCGGACCTCCGGGCGCGGATGGGCGAGGCCGCGGTGGCCGCCGCCAAGGCCGTAGCCTACATGGGGGCGGGGACTGTGGAGTTCCTGCTGGCTCAGGACGGCTCGTTCTTCTTCCTCGAGATGAATACCCGCCTGCAGGTCGAGCACCCCGTCACCGAACTCGTGACGGGCTTCGACCTGGTGCGGGCTCAGCTCGCTGTGGCCGCAGGGGAACCGCTGCCCTGGCGTCAGGAAGATGTCGCGCCACGCGGCCATGCCCTCGAGTGCCGCATCTATGCCGAAGACCCGGCCCGTGGCTTCCTTCCCTCGGTCGGTCGCCTGTTGGTGTACAGGGAGCCGGACGGGCCCGGCGTGCGCGTGGATTCGGGGGTGGCTGAAGGGGGAGAGGTCACGCCCCATTACGATCCCATGCTGGCCAAGATCTCGACCCACGGCGCAACCCGCGAGGAGGCCATATCGCGCATGCGCGACGCCCTGCGTCGGTACCCGGTGCTGGGCGTGACGACCAACATCGAATATCTCGATGCCGTACTGGCCGAACCGGCTTTCGCGGCCGGGAATACCAACACTGGGTTCTTGGCGGATCATCTGGCCAGCTGGACACCCGACCGCGGCGACCGTGATGCGGCTCTGGCTGCTTGCGCTGTCGCCGAGACCCTGACGCCTTGCGGGCATTCAGGTGTGGTGACCCAAGGGGGAGACGAACCCTCCCTGTCTCCCTGGAATGCTCTCGGACGCTTCCGGCTCAATGGATTGGGGTAACCATGCATCTGGAATTTCTCGATGACGATCGTCCTCGCCCCTGCACCGTGGAGCAGACAGGGACGGCCTGGACGGTGACTCTCGCGGAAGGAGAGCCCTGGACGGTGCTTTCCTGTGACGACGGTGCTGTGGACCTGCTGGTCGACGGCCGTCGAGGCCGGGCCTGGGTGGCTCGCCGGGATGGTGAGCGACTGGTTTTCCTCGACGGTCATGTGCATGTGTTCCGCCTCGCAGGCGCCGCCGATGACGACGCCGACGAAGTGATCGTTGCCGGGGGTCCCCTCGTGACGGCGGACATGCCCGGCAAGGTGGTCAAGGTTTTGGTATCCGTAGGCGACGAAGTGGCCATCGGTACGCCCCTGTTGATCCTCGAGGCCATGAAGATGGAGGCAGAGATTCCGGCGCCGCTGGCCGGTCGCATCGTGGCGATCATGGTGGAACAGGGCCGCACGGTGGGGCAGGGCGAGTTGCTGCTGGAGATCGAACCCCCTGCAGGAGAACCTACGTGAGTGAACATATTGATATAGGTCCTGATCACCGCCTGGGGCTTGTCCTTGGCGGTGGCGGTGCCCGCGGGTTGGCAGCGGTGGGGATCGTCGACGTGCTCGAGGAGCGCGGACTTCGGCCCGCCATGGTAGCCGGCACGTCCATGGGAGCTCTCGTGGGGGCGTTCCTCTGCGCCGGATACGGGGCTGCCGAGATCCATGCCTTGGCTTTGGGCTCCAAGTGGACCGACGTCATCGACATTTCTGCATCGGGAGGTTTGATGAAGGGCGATCGTTTCGCCCAGTGGCTCGCCGACCGTTTGCCGCAAACCTTCGAAGAGCTCGACATGCCTCTGGTCTGCACCGCCACCGACATCGACTCCGGAGAACTGGTCATCCTCGACAAGGGTGATCTGATCGTCGCCTTGAGGGCGACCTGCGCCTTTCCGGGCGCCTTCTCACCGGTGAGGATCGGTGAGAGGAATCTCGTGGACGGCGGCCTGAAGAGCACGGTCCCTGTGTTGGCTCTGCGCGGGACAGGCATGGACAGGGTGATCGCCTGCGATTTCCAGGCGCCGCTGGGCCGTCCCGTCGTTCCCGCCGCCACCGATGCCTTCCGCACCTGGGCCCGCTTCTGGGAAACCCTCACGTTCCGGCGCAGGAACCTGGCCGCGGACATCCTGCTCAAGGCGGTGGATATCCTGCAGGCAGAGGTCTGCAGGCGTCAGCTCCTGGACGATCCGCCCGATCTGCTCCTCGCCCCGCCCATGCCGGGTGTGAACCTGGAAGACTTCCGTCTCGCGCCGAAGATCGTCGAACTTGGGGCCGCCGCCGCCCGTGCGGCCCTTGGCAATCCGGATCAGGAGTGCGAGGTCGCTCCGTGACCCGCGCCCGCCGCGCCGACCTCATGCTCCTGATCGTGACGGTGTGCTGGGGCGTGTCGTTTCCCGCCATCAAGGCGGCATCCCCTTATATCTCCGCCACCCTGTTCGTAGCTTTACGCTTCTGGGCCGCCACCCTGTTGTTGATTGCGAGCTGGCCGTGGTTTCTACGAACGCTGCCAGCGGAACGAGCACGGCGCGGCTGGAAGCTGGTGGTCGAGCCTGTGGCTTTGCGCTACGGACTCGAAGTCGGTGTTCTGGCCGCCATCGGATACACGACCCAGACCGTGGGCATGCACACCACCACAGCCAACAACAGTGCCTTCATCACGGCTCTGAGTGTGGTCTTGGTACCGGTGTTTCTGTTCGCTGTCCATCGATCTCGACCCCGGATCGGTGTTTTGGCATCCGTCGTCTTGGCCGTCATCGGTTTGATGCTGCTGACCCGACCGGATCTGGGCGGGCTTGTGACGGGGGACTGGTGGACCCTGGCGACCGCGGTTTCCTACGCGATCTATCTGATCCGGCTGAGCACGGCTCTGACCAAGGTGTCGTATCTGCCGCTGCTGTTCTGGACCATGGCGACCTGCGCGGTGGTCAACACGGCCCTGCTGGGTCTGGACCCGCCCCATGTGACCTGGGGGAGCGCGACGATCGGCGGACTGATCGTGACCACCCTGTTGTCGACGATGCTCGCCTTGAGCCTGCAGAACAGGTTCCAGGCCGAAACCACGCCGACGCGGGCGGCCCTGATTTTCTCGGCGGAACCGGTGACGGCGGCCATGTTCTCCTGGCTGTTGCTTGGTGAGACCTTGGGTGGGCGGAGCCTTCTGGGTGCAGGTCTGATTCTTGCAGCCGTCGTGGTGACAGAAGCGACCGGGGCCGGAGACGAATCTGGATCCGACGCCCCAATGCCCCCACCCAACGGAGCGAGCCTGTCATGAAGGTGATTTTTCTCTGCACTGCCAACTCCTGCCGCAGCCAGATGGCTGAGGCTTGGGCGCGGCATCTGTTCCCGACGGGGTGGGAAGTGGCGAGCGCCGGCCTGATGACCTATCCCATCTCCGACAACACCCGGCGTGCCATGGACGAGGTCGGCGTGAGCATGGACGGCCAACACAGCCAGCCGTTGGAAGACCACGACCTCAACGCGTTCGATCTCGTGGTCACCCTCAGCGAACAGTCTACGCGCTTCCTCCCGCGTCTGACCCATCCCGATCGCCACCTGCCCCGGCCGCTCCGGGACCCCATGAGCGCCCGTGGAACTCCTGCCGAGATCCGGGCAGCCTTCGCCGCCGGCCGCGATCGCGTGCGCGAGGTCGTCGAGGAAGTTCGTGATCTGCTGTCCGGCAATGAAACACCCCCAATGAGTTCGTGATTTTTTCGTGATGATTGTTCGGGACACGTATCCGTTTGCGAGTACGCGAGCTACAACATTCGGACAAGGGTTCTCAAATCCAAGGGACTTTCCGGGAGCCTCCACAGAGGCTGCGACCCGGTTTTTTTTTCGATTCTGCCGGTGGTGCGCACCCGCTGCGGCCTGCCCTGTTCCGGTCCCTTCGGTGCGATTTCAGTAGGTTGTTCCTACCACTGGAAGGTCGCCGGGATCAGTCTTAGTGACTTCTACAGATTCCTCGTTGATCTCCAACAGGTCGTGTCACATTCTGGTGCTTCCCCCAAGATGTTGGGGGTCGCTAGCGGATGACGGATCGTGCGCAGTGAGAGGATGAATCCTCAACCCGCCCGTCCCAACGCAGGCCGAACCATGACATGAAACGGTGTTGCGACACCCGGCAGACCTAAGCCGACCATGCCAGCGTGTCTCCACCGATGTCCCATAGACCGACATCAGCATCTGGGAAAAGGAGCATCTCCATGAAGGATCGCACGGAGAAAAAACTGCAAGCGATGGCGGGGGCCGACCTGGTTTCGGACCTGGTCTCCGACGGGGTCACCGAGGACCTCCGGGATGACGGAGTTTCCGAGGACAGCCTCGAGAAACTGGATCTCGAATCGCTGACCGCCGAATCCCTCGCGACGGACGCGACCGACGGCGGTTCCGAAGACGCCCCCCCGCGGCGCGGCCGCCCCTTCGCCCGGCGCAACACCACCCCGGGCATCAATCCTCTCGACGAGGTGCGTTGGGACAAGCGCGACGCTTCGATCGTCAGCGGCAAGGGCGAGGTGATCTTCGAGCAGAAGGGCGTCGAGATTCCCCGCTCATGGTCCCAGATGGCCACGAACGTCGTGGTCTCGAAGTATTTCCGCGGCGGCGTGGGCACCCCCGAGCGCGAGACCTCCGCCCGCCAGCTGATCGGCCGCGTGGCCGACACCATCGCCGACTGGGGCATCAAGGACGGCTACTTCGCGGCCCCCGAAGACGCCGAGACCTTCCGGGCCGAACTGGCCTACCTGCTCATCAACCAGCACGCGGCCTTCAACTCGCCGGTGTGGTTCAACGTGGGCGTCGAAGAGACTCCCCAGTGCTCCGCCTGCTTCATCAACTCGGTGAGCGATTCGATGGAGTCGATCCTCGATCTCGCCAAGACCGAGGGCCTGCTCTTCAAATACGGCAGCGGCACCGGCACCAACCTTTCACCTCTGCGCTCGAGCCGCGAGAAGCTGAGCAGCGGCGGCGAAGCCTCGGGCCCCGTGTCGTTCATGCGTGGTTACGACGCCTTCGCCGGCGTCATCAAGTCCGGCGGCAAGACCCGCCGTGCCGCCAAGATGGTGATGCTCGACGTCGACCATCCCGACATCAAGGACTTCATCAACTGCAAGGTGAACGAGGAGCGCAAAGCCTGGTCGCTCATCGATGCGGGCTACGACGGCTCCTTCGGCGGCGAGGCCTACAACTCGGTGTTCTTCCAGAACTCCAACAACTCCGTGCGTGTGACCGACGAGTTCATGCACGCCGTGCTCGAGGACAAGACCTGGACGACCCACGCCACCGCCGACGGCCGTCCCATGGACACCTTCCGCGCCCGCGAACTCATGGACGCCATCGCCGAAGGCACCCATGTGTGCGGCGATCCGGGCCTGCAGTACGACGACACCATCAACGCCTGGCACACCTGCTCCACCACGGACCGCATCTTCGCCTCGAATCCGTGTTCGGAGTACATGTTCCTCAACGACTCGGCCTGCAACCTGGCGTCGTTGAACCTCATGAAGTTCCGTCGCGACGACCGCGAGTTCGACGTCGACCACTTCCGCTTCGCGGTGGACGTGGTGCTTTCGGCCATGGAGATCGTCGTCGACAACAGCAGCTACCCGCGTGAGGAGATCACCGCGAACTCCCGGAAGTTCCGCCCGTTGGGCCTGGGCTACGCCAACCTCGGTGCCCTGCTCATGAGCCGGGGTCTGCCCTACGACAGTGACGAAGGCCGCGACTACGCCTCGGCCATCACCGCGCTGATGTGCGGGCAGGCGTACCTGACCTCGGCCTACATGGCCGAGCACATGGGGGCTTTCGATGGGTACGAGGAAAACCGCAAGCCCATGCTCAAGGTGATCCAGAAGCACCGCTCGCACATCAACCACATCAACGAGCACCGTGTGCCCGAGGATCTGCGCCTGGCCGTACAGGAAGTGTGGAGCGACGCCTACACCGTGGGATACGACTACGGCTACCGGAACTCCCAGGTGACCGTACTCGCTCCGACCGGCACCATCGGCTTCATGATGGACTGCGACACCACCGGCATCGAGCCCGACATCGCCCTGGTGAAGTACAAGAAGCTGGTGGGCGGCGGTCAGCTGAAGATCGTCAACAACAGCGTGCCCGAGGCCCTCACTCGTCTGGGCTACACCGAGGACGAGCGCCAGGCGATCCTGGCCTACATCGACGAGCGCGAGACCATCGAAGGCGCTCCAGGACTGAGAGATGAGCACCTGCCTGTTTTCGACTGCGCCTTCAAGCCCCAGAACGGAACGCGCACCATCGACTCGATGGGCCACATCCGCATGATGGGCGCCGCGCAGCCTTTCCTGTCCGGTGCGATCAGCAAGACGGTCAACATGCCCCAGGAGGCCACCGTCGAGGAGATCGCCAACGCCTACATCGAGGCCTGGAAGATGGGGCTGAAGGCCATCGCCATCTACCGCGACGGTTCGAAGCGGACCCAGCCCCTCAACACGAGCAACAGCTCCGACACGACGCCGGTCGAAGATCGTCAGGCTCCGCCATCGCCCCAGCGCGTGCGGCTGCCGGATGAGCGCACGGCCATCACCCACAAGTTCAGCGTGGGCGGCCACGAGGGCTATCTCACCGTCGGTCTTTATCCCTGTGGCCAGCCCGGCGAGATGTTCGTGGCCATGGCCAAGGAGGGATCGGTCGTTTCGGGGTTGATGGACAGCTTCGCGACGGCGGTGTCGATCATGCTGCAGTACGGCGTACCCCTCGAGGTGCTGGTCAGCAAGTTCTCCCACTCGCGTTTCGAACCCAGCGGGTTCACGACCAACAAGGAGATCCCGATCGCCAAGTCGATCATGGACTACATCTTCCGTTGGATGGATCTGAAGTTCGGCAAGGGGGCCGCGGTGGTGAACCAGGCCGCGACGCCGCTGCGGACAGGCATGGACAAGGACGAGCTGTTGCCGGAGACCAATCCTGCACCCATCGACCTCGTGGACCGCTCGACCACCCACAAGGTGGAGACCGATGCACCGCCGTGTCCCGAATGCAGTTCAATGATGGTCCGCAACGGGGCGTGCTACAAGTGCCTCAACTGTGGTGCCACCAGCGGGTGCAGTTAGAGACAGCTCGTTTCCCAGGCCCGGGGTACGCCCTGGGTAGCGCGACGGGGCCGGCCACCTGGTGGCCGGCTCCGTTTATTGGAAATCGTGCGGCATGAGGTCGACAAAAAGCAGGTGGAGTGCCATTCTGTTCCACGGGAACTCGCAGCCGCCCGACGCGTAGGACTCCGACGTCAACCGACGCCCGATCGACTATGGAGGAGAACATGACCGTCCGCCGACTCTCGTATCCCGTGCGCCTCATGCTGGCCTTGACTGCCGTCGCCGTAGTCCTGCCCGTTTTCGCTTCCGCCCAGGACCTGGACTGGAATCGTGTCGACGATCCCATGTACGAAGCCATCGGCCTGCAGTTGGGCCTGGCCACAGGCACCGGACTGTCCTACAAGTTTCCCCTGAAGTGGTGGCTCTACGCCCAGATCACCGGCGGCATCTGGAACGACAGCAACGACAAGCGGCACAACCTGGGCGCCGAGCTGCAGTACATCCTGCGGGCCTCGGGACGGGACAAGCTCTTCCTGGGCGCAGGCCTCGGGCATTACTACCACAAGAAGCCCGGCCGTACATTGGACCACGTCAACACCATGTTCGGCGTAGGGCTGGAACGGCTGTACGGGGAGCGGACGGCGGTGCAGCTCGAAGTCGATTTCCTGTACCAGAGCAACGACGACTCGGTGATCCTGTTTCCCCAGGCAGGGGTCTACTTCTACTTCTAAGAGGCGCAGAGACAACGCCCTGGAAAACACGTCGGCCTGCGGCCTCCAAGTGTTTTCCAGGGCGTCGTCTCTGCGCGCCCAGGGATGGGAGCGGCTTGGGCTAGAGGTCGAGTCTCAGGCCTGCCGCCCATCCGATTCCCTCGAGCGCGGGCGCGGCGTCTTCGTAGCCGTTGTACCGGTATTCGACGACGAACCAGGTGCGTTCATGGATCAGGAGATTGAGCTGGGGCTCGAAGACCCAGCGGGCTTCGGCGTCGGGGTGGGCGTCGCGGTCCAGGAATCCGGTGATCGCGAGGCGGGGGGACAGCGGGAGCAGGTAGTTGAGGCTCACCTGCCAGCCTTCCTCGTCGCTCTCCCAGGGATGCACCCTCCAGTTCAGACGCCAGGGAAGGCCGCCGAAGGGGCCGATGTGCGGCGGGGTGACCGTTGGGGTCCAACTCAGGCCCACTCGGACCGCGCCGGGACGGGCGGGGGTCATGTCGTTGTATTCCGCCTGGAACCCGAGGCTTCTGATCCCGAGCAACCCTCCGTCCGCACCGGCCCACGTGAGCCGGTATTCCGAAAAGCTGCGCACGAGGTTGGCGCGTTCGCCCGGGTTCCCCTGTTCCCCATGCAGATCGGTGAGGCCCCAGAACGCCAGGTTCAGGGGCAGCCGGCCGCTCATCATGTAGAGGGACAGGGAGTTGTAGTCGCGGCTGTCGAGGGTGTAGACGGCCATGGCCTTGGGGCCGGGGGGCGGCCCGGCGTGAACGCCGGCCACGAGGGAGAACAGGATCAGGATGGGGAGCAGGCTCCCGCGCATGGTGTCGATCGTCTTCATGGAAAGAAGATCGGTTCGAAGGGCGGGAGCCTTGAATCAAGAAACGAAACCGGTCTTAACGGTACATCGCCTTGAGCTCGCTCCAGCTCGAATCCGCATTGCCGACGGGCGTGCGGGCCAGCGACAGGGACATCGTCTCGACGACGGTGTCCAGCCATTCGGTCATGAACGACGGGCAGGGCTCTTCACCGCAGTCGATCCAGACGAACGGGACCGCTTCCTGGAGCATGGCGACAGGCCCGACATCCGGCACGTAGTAGACATGCCCCTGGATTTCGCCGTGGGCCATGCCCACAGGGTCGCCGGATTCGTTGGTGAACGCGTTGATGCCCATGTCGATGAGGTAGTCCACCCGGACCGCTCCGGTGTAGGTGCCGTTGGCGGTGACCACGGAAGCGTCGGTCGAAGTGACTGTGCCGTGCAGGAAGATGTCGTCGGCCAGTTCGGGCACCAGCTGGTGGGTGAAGGACATGCCGGATGCCGGTTCGCCCCGCAGGTAGGTCCAGGTGGAATGAGCCCAGCCGTCCTGCCACATCTCGATGGTGTCGGGCGTCTTCATGAAATAGCCGTCGTGTAGGAACAGGGGCAGCCAGGAACTCCGGGTCTTGAGCGAAGAGAACCGCGCCTCGATGACCGGCCGCAGGTCGGTGCGGATGCGCCACACCGCGGCAAGCAGTCCCGGCAGGGCCGGAGGCGAGCCCGCCTTCTTCAGCCCCGACGACACGTGCTGTCCGACCAGCACCTGGGCCAAGCCGCCCGGGGTCATGATCGTGCCGTTCAGGGCGAGCGACGCCGGCCCGGCGAACGCGTCTCCGAATTGCAGATCCTCATAGCTGAAGTCGTACTCGAAGGTCATTCCGTCGGCGTTGGGCCACAGGGAATCGAGCGCCGGCTGACCCAGGGCCGCAGTTCCCCCCAGGCACCCGAGCATCAGCATCGTTGTCAGCATCCGCATCATTATGATCCTCTGGATAATGGTTCTTTGAACGGTGCCCTGCCATCATATCATAAATAGCTATCTTGATGGATCGACATCAACAAGACGACCCAGGCGGACAGGCATAGAGAGAGCCCCCCGGAACACTTGGAGGCCGCAGGCCGACGTGTTCCGGGGGGCTCTCTCTATGCCTGTCCGCCTCTAGGCCCCGTACTTTTTGATGGCCGTATCGAGACGCGGCAGCATCACGAAGATGAAGCCCGCCACGCCCAGGATCGCCACCGCGAGGATGACGAACATCTGGGTGCCCGGCTCCAGGCCGCTGATGAACCCGGACAGCTTGTTGCCGATCGAGGTCGACAGGAACCAGCCGCCCATCATCAGACCCACCAACCGCTTCGGCGACAGCTTGGTCACCAGCGACAGGCCCATGGGCGAGAGACACAGCTCGCCGACGGTGATGATGGCATAGTAGAGGATCATCCAAAGCATGGCCGTTTTGGCCGCACCGTCCTTGCCCAGGCTTGCGCCCACGGCCATGACCAGCAGGGCGATCGTGGTGATGATCATGCCCAGGAAGATCTTCCGCGCCGTGCTGATGGACTTGCCCCGGCTCGTACGCCAGGTGAAGAAAGCCACCACCAGCGGCGTGAACACCACGACGAACACGGGGTTGAGCAGTCCGGTGAGCATTTCGGCGTTCACCAGACGCACGTAGGTGCCGGGTTCGAGGATCTCGCCGTCGGGAGCCTGATTGGCGTATACGGCGTCGTACGAGCGTTGGGATACCAGCAGCACAGGCACGTTCACGCCGCCGATAGGCTTGGTGACCAGCACCTCGTCGAGCAAGACCGCCCCGTCGGCGACCTTCACCGTGGTGGTCGCGACGCCGTGGGCGTCGGTGTCGGTGGAGACGTCCACGTCGCCTTTGGCGTAGACCTCGCAGATCAGGAACTGCTCTCTCTCAGGAATGTCGACATCGTCGGTGTCGAGCACGCGCAGCGAGGGGATGGTGGACAGCGTGCCGACGAGTTCGTCGCTCAGAATGCGGGCGCCGAACATGGATTCGTCGGAGTCGCTTACCGTGATCAGCACTTCGGGACTGAGACGGGGCAGGTCGGGACCGGCGTTGCCGTAGTACGAGGGCATGGCCTTCTGGGCGTAGAAGTCCGTGGTCTCGGGAATCCATTCCGCCCGTCGGTCGGTGTTGTGCTCTGCGAAGACAGTCATCAGGCCGCCGCTCAGGTGCAGCACCATGAAGAACGCGCCGCCGGCGATGAATACCGGGATCAGGGCCGCCAGGCCCGGCTTCTCTTCTGCGTTGGCGCGTTTGACGATCAATCCGAAGTAGATCATCACGGGCACCATGCCGATGATGAAGCCGAAGGTCACCGCACCGATGGTGTTGGAGATGAACTCCACCTTCTGGCCGAGGAAGTAGCCGAGCACGCCGAACAGGGCCGCCGGGGCGATGATCGTCAGCATGACCTGCTTGAAGGAGAAGTCGTCATCGCTCTTCTCGGACTGACGGTCGGCCTTGGCCAGACGCTTCCAGTTGATCGAGAGGATCGCCACGCCCACCAGCAGGCCGACGCCCGCGGCGGTGAACGCCATGTTGAACGACCAGAGGTTGCGCAGGGGAGCCGAAAGCAGCGCCGAGAGTGAGGCGCCGATGTTGATGCCCATGTAGAAGATGTTGAAGCCGGTGTCGCGCCGGGGATCGTTGGCCTCGTACAGGTTGCCGACCATGGCCGAGATGTTGGGCTTGAACAGGCCGTTGCCCAGGCAGAGCAGGGTCAGCCCGGCGTAGAACGTCGGCAGGCTGCGGATGCCGAGGGCGAAGTACCCTGCCGCCATCAGCAGGCCGCCGATGAATACGGAGCGGCGGAAGCCCAGGAACCGGTCGGCGATCATGCCGCCGAGGAAGGGTGTGAAGTAGACGAAGGCCATGTATGTGCCGTAGATCTCCGCCGCGGAACGCGTCGAGAAGCCGAGGCCGCCCCGTTCGGTGTCGGTGATGTAGAGCAGGAGGATGCCGAGCATCAGGTAGAAGCCGAGGCGCTCCCACATCTCGGTGAAGAACAAGGCTTTCAGGCCAGCCGGGTGGCCTTTCTGGGGCACGGTGGTCGCTGCCATCGGTTCCTCCGCAGGTGAACGGTCGGTGGGCGGGATCAAGGGGGACCCGCTTCGGCATGTCGGTGGAATTTATCCGATCAGAACAGTGGGGTCAATACATAGCAAAGGCCCGGCCATGAAGGCCAGGCCTCGAAACAGTATAGAAAATGATCAGATCCTCCCATGCCCCCACTTCGTAATCGGTCGTGCGAGCAAGAACAGCACCACGCCCGCCACGCCTGAAATGGCCACGAACACGATGAAGAATTCGTGCAGACCCGTGATCTCGAATCCGAGCAGAACCGGCGGTTCCATGCCCTCTTCGGGATAGAAGCTGCTGAGCACTCCCGCCATCTTGTTGGCCATCGACGACGCCAGGTACCAAACGCCCATCATCAACGAAGCGAACTTGGGCGGCGACAGCTTGCTGACCGCCGAGAGTCCGATGGGCGAGAGGCAGAGCTCGCCGAAGGTGTGCAGCAGGTACAAGCCGACCAGCCACATCATGCTCACCTTCGTGATCGGGTCGACGCCCTGCACGCCGAAGGCGATCACCAGATAACCGATGCCGAGCAGGAAGAAGCCCAGCGACATCTTCACCGGCGTGCTCGGGTCGAGGTTGCGCTTGCCCAGCCAGCCCCAGAGCCAGGCGAACACCGGCGCGAACAGAACGATCGCCACGGCGTTGACCGACTGGAACCAGCTCGCCGGTACGGTCCAGCCGAGCACGTCGCGGTTGGTCTGACGGTCGGCGAACACGGTGAGCGAGGCGCCCGCCTGCTCGAAGCAGGCCCAGAAGAAGATCACGAAGAACGAGAGGATGAAGATGACCGACACCCGCTCGTAGTCCTCGCGGGTCATGGGGGTGTCGTGTCCTTCCCGGACATGGCCCGCCTTGCGGTTCTCGGCGGGCGGGAGGCCCAGTGGGCGGCCCTCGGCGTCGATGATGTGGCGGTCCTTGTTGAGCTGGAAAACGATCGTGCCGATCACCATGCCGATCGCGGCCGACAGAAAACCCCAGCGGAAGTCTGCAGGATCGCCTGTGTCGCCGAGACCGCCGGCCACCAGCGGTGCCAAAAACGCGCCGATGTTGATGCCCATGTAGAAGATGGTGAACGCGCTGTCCTTCTTGGCGTCGCCGGGAGCGTAGAGCGAGCCCACCATCGAAGCGATGTTGGCCTTGAACAGGCCGGTGCCCGCGATGATCACGCCGAGGCCGGTCCAGAGCAGGGGATGGGCCATGGCCGGGTTGTCCCAGGACGAGGCGCTGAGGAACATGATGAATTGTCCCAGGGCCATGATCGCGCCGCCCACGAGGATCGAGCGACGGTTGCCCCACCAACGGTCGGCGATATAGCCGCCGGCGATGGGCATGAGGTACGCCAGGCCGGTGAAGTTGCCGTAGATGGTCGAGGCGTGGGCCACGTCGAACATCAGGGCCTTGGTCATGTAGAGCACGAGGATGGCGCGCATGCCGTAGTAGCTGAAGCGTTCCCACATCTCGGTATAGAACAGGACGTAGAGGCCCTTCGGGTGCCCTCGATTCATGGTGTCTCCCTGAGGGGGGTGAGGTGGGGACGGTTCTTTGAGTCGGTCCGTCGGGATTTCACAGGTTACGCTCAAGATATGATTCGGTCAAGGGTTCCGGCTGGACTGCCGCCGGCCGAACGGCTAAAATGACCGGTATTATTCAATATCGACTTGGAGGTCGTTCGTGAGCAACCGCACCCTCTGGATCCTTGCCATCGTTCTGACTCTGCTGTCCGCCCTCTACCAGCGATGGACGGGCCCGACCTATCCCGTTCGCCTCAACGAGGATCTCGCAGGTGTTCATGTGAAGGCGAAGCTCTTACGCAGCCACAGTGTTTCAAGTGATCTGGATGTGGGTCTCGAGGTGCCGGACGCAGGAGTTTCCGGCGTGCTCCGCTGGCGTCATTTCCCCCGCGACGAACCCTGGATCGAAGTACCTCTCAAGCGCGACGGTGACCGACTCACTGCGACGATCCCCGCCCAACCGAGCGCCGGCAAGGTGGAGTATTCGGTGATTCTATTCGCCGAATCGGACTCCTGGGTTTTGCCAGGTACTCAAGCCGTCGTTGCCCGCTTCAAGGGCGATGTCCCAGTCTATATTCTCGCACCCCACATCTTCTTTATGTTCTTCGCCATGCTCTGGTCCAACCGCACCGGCATGGAGGCTCTCGCCGGCGGTCCCGGCCGCGACCGCCAGGCGCTGATGACCTTGGTGCTCCTGGTGCTGGGCGGGTTGATCCTCGGTCCCATCGTCCAGAAGTATGCCTTCGGGGCCTACTGGACCGGCTGGCCCTTCGGCGAGGACCTGACGGACAACAAGCTGGCCGTCGCGGTCCTCGCCTGGGTTTGGGCGGCGTGGCGTCGCGGGGAAGGGAAGGGTGCGCGCGCCATTGCCATCGTCGCCGCATTGATCGTGTTCGCCGTCTACATGATCCCGCACTCGATGAACGGTTCGACCCTCGACTACGCCACTGGTGTGACGGTCACGGGTTGATCTCTCATCGTGTCAAGCGCAGGGTCAGCGACGTGACCTTTCCCAGCTGGGCGGCAATCTCCTCGAGGGGAATGCCGGTGTCCCTGGCCAGGGAGTCGATCATCGGGGCGAAGGCGGCGGCCTTCGTCCCGTAGTTCGTTTCGGTCAGGATCTCCACTTTGGTGAAACCCGCCTCCCGGGCTGTCCGCAGGTAATCTTCCCGCAACGAGGCATTGCCGACACAGCCCACCGTTGCATCGATGTGGCCGGCGATGGAGGCCGGGAGGGGCGCTTCCAGCACAATATCCGAGAACACCATCCGTCCGCCCGGTTTGAGCACGCGGTGCGCTTCGCGGAACACCCGCTCCTTCTCGGGGGAGAGATTGATGACGCAGTTGGAGAGGATGACGTCTACCGAAGCATCGTCGACCGGCAGTTCCTCGATCAGACCCCGGCGAAACTCCACGTTCGTGAATTCCGCTTCAACGGCGTTAGCGCGGGCCTTCTCAAGCATGGCCGCGGTCATATCGACCCCGATGACCAGGCCCTCGGGGCCGACGGCGCGGGCGGCCAGAAACGCGTCGATGCCGGCGCCGGAGCCGAGATCGAGAACCGTTTCGCCGGGTTTCAATGCGGCGGCGACGACCGGAGCGCCGCAACCTAGACCCAGATCGGCACCCTCGGGCAGAGCGTCCAGCTCGGAGGCCTCGTAACCGAGTTCGAGGCTGAGGGTCTTGGGCTGGGTACCGGCGCAGCACGATGTTGCACAGCAGCCGCTGTCGTTGTTGGCCACGCGGGCATAGCCGTCGGACACGGCTTGACGCAACGCCTCGGGCTGTTCGGGTCGCAGCTTCTTGTCGTTGTTCATGATGTCTCCTTCACAGAACAGACGTCGGGAGGGCAGCAGCTCTCCAGGGCGTCCGCCAGGTTCCTGAGCATGCGGATCAAATCACCGCAGTCCAGATGGAGTCGAACTTCTTTGCCGTGTTTCTCCGCCTTGATGACGCCGACCTCGCGCAGAACGCGCAGATGGCGCGACACCACCGACATGTCCACCGGCAGATGGGTCGCCAGTGAACTGACTGTATGGGGCCCGTCGTTTCCTGCCATGTGGATCAGCAAAGCAGCACGTGAGGGCTCGGCCAGGGCCTTGAAGGTATCCGGCGCGAGCCATTGGGAGAGCGAACGACAGCATTCTTTTCGGTTCGACATAGTCAGCTCCTCGATTGCATGCATGCACTAGTATGCAAATGTAAGCCCTCTCCAAGGATCCGCAACCCAAATCATGACAATCTCCGAATGATCATCAATTGCCCCATCTTACAGCACGATGTAGGCCCCGAGAGACACGGACACCCCCTCCGCCTAGCGACATTCCCGAAGGGCTGAGCAAGGCGGAGGGGGTGTCCGTGTCTCTCGGGGCCGGCAGGGAGATCAGTCGAAACTGACGTCCCGTCCTGCGTTCTGAACCTTCAGCCACTCGAGCAACGGTTCGTAATAGGCGAGCATCGCCCGCGACGAAAGATCCTCACCGGTCGCCTCGCGCATGAGCTCACGCCAATCCTTGGTGGCGCCGGGGCGGAGGATCGTCTCGAGGTAGGCGCCCACGGCGGGCTTTTCCCAGTAGGTGGCCGTCTGGGGCGCCTCGTGGAGGATCTCGCGGCAGATGTAGTCGTGAAGCTGGTAGAGGATCACGCTGCTCAGAGCGTAATCGTAATACTGGGCGGGGTCGTCGCTGATGTGGGTCTTGGTGGCGGGGTCGCACCATTCCTCGCTGCGGGGGGTCGGTGGTTCGATGCCTTGGAAGCGGGCGGCGTACTCCCACCAGCGGGCGTTCATCTCATTCCGGTCCAGAGGCTCCACGTAGAAGTCGTGCTCCCAGTGGGTCATGGTGCCGCAGCCGAAAGGCAGGAAGGTCACCGGGCCGGTCAGGGCCTGGTTGAGCATCCACTGGATCTGGTCGATGTCTTGGTCGGCGTCGAGCAGGTCGATGGCCTTCAGGTACGAGGCCTGGCTCGAGACGAGTTCGATGAGCGTGCCGACACCCTCGTGGAAGGCGCGGTTGGCGCCGGTGCGCAGCACGAAAGGCACTTCGTCGTTGGCGTAGGCCAGGTAGTAATAGATGTGGCCGAGTTCGTGATGGGTCGTCTGGAGCCAGTCGAAGGTGGGGGCCACGCTCATCAGGCAGCGCACGTCGCGGTCCAGGTCGATGTGCCAGGCGCTCGCATGGGTGTTCTTCTTGCGGACGGCGTCGGCGGGCAGTGCATAGAGGTCGCTCGCCTGCCAGAACGAGGCGGGCAGCGGCTCGAAGCCCATGCTCACGTAGTATCGCTCGGCCTGCTTGAGCAGCCAAACGGGATCCTTGTCGGCCACCAAGGCGTCCAGGTCCACGCCCTCGACCAGGCCGGGCCAGGCCTGGGCCCACTTGTTGCCGATCCAGTGGGCGGGGATCCGGCGCGGCACCGGAGCGCCGTAACGGGCGGCGAGCTGGTGCTTGGTCCAGCAGTGCAGCTGTTCGTACAAAGGCTGCATGCCCTGGATCAGCTCGGCCATCAGGATCATCATCTCGCCGGTGGTCATGCCGTACTCGCCGACTTCCAGGGCGAAGAACGAGGGATGCCCCAGACTCGCCGCCGCTTCGTTGCGCAGATCGCGCAGGGTGACCAGGCCGTCCTTGAGACCCGGGCCGATGGCCTTGGCCGACTCCCAGTAAGCGAGTCGTTCATCCAGATCGCGGCTCGTCGCCAACACCTCGGTGATGTCGTTGGACGAGACCGAGCTGCCGTCCACGCTGAACTCGTAGCTGTAGAGCTGCGCGGTCTGGACTGCGCCGGCCTGGATCAGGGCCGTGGTCGTTTCGGGAATCGTGCCGGGGAACTTGGCGGCATTCTGCAGGACGTACTGCAGCTGCTTGCGTTGCATGTACGTGAGATCCTCGCGTTCGAGGAAGGTCTGAGCGCCGTCGATGAGTTCGGCGGAACCCAACCTGGCGGCGAATTCCTCCTCGGCTGCGATCTGGGCGTTGCCGGTGGCATCGCCGATGTCGACGCCCGCGTCCCAACGGGAGCCTTCCGCCTTGTTCCAAAGTTCTTGGTAGAGAATGTTGTAATCGGTCAGGAAGGCGTCGACGTCGGCGTTGGGCGGCTGCGATTGGCAGCTGGTCAGGGCGGCGAGCAGGGCCGCGGCGGCGAGGATCGTGCGCAGGGTCATGGTGGCCTCCGGTGAGCTGGGGTTTGCGACCGGACCATAGCATTGAACAAGCCCGGAGAAAAGCCGCGGCGCGTTCAGAGGAACGCACCGCGGTCTTGGCTAAGACTGCTGGGGTTGGAGGTCAGCGCGCCAGCACGACCTTGCGGGTTTCGACATACGAGCCGGCACGCAGACCCACGAAGTATGTTCCCGAGGGCTGGGCGCGTCCTGCGGCGTCGCAGCCGTTCCAGGCGATGGTATGACGGCCGGTGCTGCGCTGTTCGTCGATCAGGACGTCGAGTTCGTGGCCGCGCACGTCGAACACCGTGACCCGGCAGTGTCCTGCGGTGGCGAGTTCGAAGGCGATCTCGGTACGGGGATTGAACGGATTCGGCGCGGCGCCCAGCAGGCGCGTGGCGGGTGTCACGGGTGTCGAGGTGGCGGTCGAGGTGTCGGCGTTCACGGTCACGAACACGTAACCATTGGCAGGAATGTTCACCTCGACATAGCACACGGCGTGGTCACCAGTGTCGTTCACCTGGGTCAAAACGCCGCCTGAGGCGGTGTAGCCCCTGGCGCCGCCGGGCATGCTGACTCGCAACAGGCCATGGGGGAACGACACGGGATGGCCGTTGAAGACCTGGGCGGTGACTTCCGGTACGGAACCGTCGTTGCCGGGGGCGTAAACCACTTCCAGAGTGGTTGGATTCTGGGCCGACAAGGTGGGTCGTGCCGAGATGGCCGAGCCGTCGAACTTCACGACCCGGAACGGGCGGTTGGTGCCGCCGGCGTTGTCGGTGCGCACGTTCATCGGATAGCTGGAGTCTTCGATGTCGGAGTGGGCATGTCCGTAGAGGGCCAGATCCACACCCAGACCCGAAAGGTCGAGCTCGTTCTGGAAATCGTTGTGGTGGAAGAGGACCACGCGGCTGGAACCGCTCGCGGCCGCGATGTCGGCCTGGAGCCATGACATTTGCATGTTGGTGAAGCTCTCTGCTCCGTAGATGCTGAATCGCCAGGAATCATAGTTGTCGTAGGCCTCGAGCCCCACGAAGTGGATGTCCCGGTAGTCGAAGCTGTAATCCTGTGTGTAAGCGGGTGCGCCGGGAGGAGGGTTGTCGAGGCGCTTCCACCCGTAGAACTTCCACCAGTCGCGCCGGGCTTTGCCGTCGCTGGGCGGAGTATCGTTCCAGCCGCCGATGTCGTGGTTGCCGGCGGTCACGTAGATGGGCATTTCGAATTCGTTCAAATGCATCATCGAGCGCGAGTAGTATTTCTTGTCGAGATAATCCTCGAGTTCGCCCTCGTTCATGAAATCTCCGGTCAGCAGCACGAACTCGGGATTGATGATGTTGATGTCTTCGGTGATCGCACGCAGGGCCATCGAGGTGGTGGAGTCGGTGTCGGCGCCTGACTGGTAGTAGTAGAGGTAGGTTGGGATGTGGGTGTCGGTGATGTGCACAACTTCGAACTGGGAGCGGAATTCGGGTACGACCTTCACCGAGTGGTTGGTGACGTCGTCGAGGCCGAAGTCGGCGGTGACATGCAGGTCGTAGAGGTCGAAGACCGGCACATCCGGGGTCGTGATGCTGAGGGTCCACCAGAGGGTCGAGGGGCTGTAGACGGCGGTGCCGATGGACAGAGGCACGACCAAGCCGTCGCGTTCGAGGGCCGCGGTCCAGCCGGTCGTCTGCGGGTCGGCATCGCAGGAAACAGTCAGCATGTCCCCGGGGCGCACGATGGACGGGATATTGATCAAGGGGCGCTGGATCACCGTGATGGTGTCGCCCACGGTGTAGGTTTGGGCGGCTGCGGGCATAGCGACGGCCGACAATATGCCCAACAGCAAGAGGAACATGAAGGGGCGCATGGAGATCTCCTGGGCGAGACGACATGGAATGATTTGATCAATCATCGCACACTTCTGGTTGGAATTCAATTATGGGGGTCAGTCTCGATGCTGCTGCTGGGAGATGATCGAAGGAAAGGGCGGGGTCTCGACCCCGCCCTGGGTATCCTCAGATACTGATGAATTCCAACCCCGGTACAGCCGGAATCAATCCAGCCTTATGGGCCCGCTCGAGCAGCTCGGTGATGGCCGCCCGCCCCTTCTCGCCGTAATCCAGCGTCCAGTGATTCACGTACATGCCTACGAACTCGTCGGCGAGATCGGTTTCCATGTCGCGGGCCCAGCCCAGGGCGTAGTTCAGGGCCTCGGCGCGGTGGTCCAGCCCGTAGCGGATGGACTCTTCGAGGATGCGGGCGATGTGGGGCATGGCCTCGCCGTGGCGCTTGTGGATGGTGTTGGCGCCGAGGGGCAGGGGCAGGCCGCCGGTCAGTTCGTCCCACCAGATCCCCAGTTCCAGCACCGAATGCAGGCCCTCTTTGCCGTAGGTGAGCTGGCCCTCGTGGATGATCAGACCGGCGTCGAATTCGCCGGATTTCACGCGCTGGATGATCTCATCAAAGGGCACGACGAAGGGCTCGAATTCGGCGCCGATCTCGCTCAACGCGAGGCGCAGTTCCAGGTAGGCGCTGGTCATCAGGCCGGGGATGGCGATGCGCTTGCCGTCGAGGTCCTTGGGTTCCCAGGCCTCGCGGGCCACGACCATCGGGCCGTAGCGGTCGCCCATGCTGGCACCCGAGGGCAGCAGCGCATACTTGTCGGACACATAGGCATAGGCGTGGACGCTGATGGCGGTAATGTCGAGTTCGCCGCGAGTGGCCCGCTCGTTCAAGGTCTGGATGTCCTGAAGAATATGCTCAAACCGGTACGGCCCGGTGTCGATCTTGTCCTTCGCCAACGCGTAGTGCATGAACGCGTCGTCGGGATCGGGAGAGTGGCCGAGGGTGAGCTGGATGATCTCGGACATCGGGGGCCTCCTGGCCGTTCTCGAGGCTCCGGCCTCGCTTGTGTTCGGTGGACGCTTCGGATATGGTCCGCACGACGCGCCAAGATAACACCGTGAACCTCCGGTGACGAAGGAGAAAACCGTGATCCGGTCTCGAACGCTTTCTGTGATGGTGTTTCTTCTGATGATCGCCGCGGCCGCAGGTGCCACCGTGTCGGAGAGTCTGTGGGTGCCGCGCGGCACCGAGACCTACAACCTCGAAGCAGGTGAGTCGGTCCAGTTCCGCGTTGATTTCGACGACCTCGCGGTGCGGACGTGGATTCTCGAGGTCGACGGTGATTTGCGCACCTGCGACCTGAACGTGCTGGTGCTGAACGACCAGAGCCTGCTCTATCAGAAGAACGGTGAGTCCAGACACCGGGTTCGTGTGCCTTGGGGCCGTGGTCAGCGGGTGGCGGTGACCCTCAGCGCCGACATCAACATGGGTGGCATGTTCACCGTGAAGTTCCTGGCACCGCCGAGTGAACAGGCCGGCCGAGCCTTTGGTTATCTTGTGAATCGAGCTCTCGAAGCCCTCGAAGCCGGCAATGCCCGACATGCGGAATCCCTTCTCCACGACGCCATCAAATCGGGGGAGGACGAAGGTGTGGCGTTGCTGCTGTTGGCGGGACTCGCCAAAGAACGCGGCGAACCGGAACGGGCGGCCGGCCTGTTGAGCCAGGCCGTAGCGCTTCCCCTTCCTGAAGATCTGCGGGATGTGAGAGTGGAGCTGGAGCATCAGTTGGCTGCCGTTCTGAACCGTCCCGCCTGGATGATCGATGCCGACAGCCTGATCGATCAGGGCAAGACGACCGAAGTCAGGCGCCTGCTGGACGACGTCCTGGAACGGAAGAACGAAGACCTCTCAGCCTGGGAGCTCAGCGAACTCCATCGTCGGGCCGGGGTGGCGGCCCATGCGGTAGACGATCTGTTTGTGGCCCAGGAACATCTCGACCAGGCCCTGAACCATGCCGGCTCCACACGCCAGAGGGCCTTGAGCCTTCATGCCCTGGGCCTGCTTCAGCGGGACCTTGGCAATCCCCATCAGGCGCGGCAGGCGCTCCGTCTGGCCCGTGACCTGGGGCTTCCCATCGAACTCGACGCGGAGGCCGCGGCCCAGCTCGCCGCCCTGGAGGCTCAGGAACAATGACCGAAACGGAGGCGCAGATGGATCTGCGACGCGACTGCATTCATTACCGCGGTGACGTACCGTGTACTCCTCACAAGGAACGAGGCCTGCACTGCGCCGATTGCCCCGAATACCTGCGCCGCGAAGGACGCATCCTGCTGATCAAGCTGGGCGCCGCCGGCGATGTCGTGCGCACCACGCCGCTGCTGCACCCCCTCGGCCGTGACTATCCGCGGCACCGGCTTACCTGGCTCACCGAATTCCCCGATCTCGTGCCCATGTCCGTGCCGGATCGACGCCGCTTTGACGCCACCTCCGTGCTCTGGGCGCGCAACACGGCCTTCGACCTGGTCATCAACCTGGACAAGGACCCCGAAGCCTGCGCCCTGGCCACGGAGGTCCTGGCTGACCGGAAATTCGGGTTTGTGCTTGGTGACGATGGTTTCTGCTCTGCTGTCGGCGAGGCGGCCGAAGCAAAGATTCTCACGGGCGTGTTCGACGACGTGAATCAGAGAAATTCGTTGAGCTATCCCGCCGAGATTTTCGGAATCTGCGGCTATGAATTCGCGGGCGAAGAGTACGTGCTCGATCGACCGGCCTTGCCTGCTTCGGTGGCGCCAGCCTCCGGACGCGCCGTGGTCGGACTCAACACGGGTTGCGGAGGTCGTTGGACCAGCAGGCTGTGGCCGGAGGATCATTGGGCCGCTCTGGTGGGACTGCTCCGCAAGGAGGGACTCGGGGTCATGCTGCTCGGCGGGCCCGAAGAGGACGGCCGCAACCGACGGCTGTCCGAGGCCACCGGCGCCCTCTATCACGGCACGTTTCCTCTGGGTGAATTCGTAGGTGTGATGGACCTTTGCGACGTTGTGGTCACGGCCGTGACGATGGCCATGCATCTGGCCATCGGTCTGGGCAAGGAACTCGTGCTGTTCAACAACATCTTCAATCCTGCGGAATTCGAGTTGTACGGTCGCGGGGAGATCGTCACACCAGAGACTTCGTGCAGCTGTTTCTTCGCCCCCCGTTGTCGCGAGGCAAAGCCCTGCATGGACACTCTTCGGCCCGAAGCTGTCCGCGATGCGGTGTTGCGCCGGGTGGATGCGCGATGAGGTTGGCGCTGCTCGGTCCGGCGCCGCCGTTCCACGGCGGCATCGTCACCTACCTGGCGATGATGCACCGCATACTCGGCGCCCGTGGTCACGATCTCCATTGGGCCGGATTCCGCAGTCAGTACCCGGGCTTTCTCTTTCCAGGCACGAGCCAAACCGGTGAGACAGCATCGTGGATGCCCGCCCCGGACAGCGTCCGATTCGTGCCCTGGGACCCGCTGAGTTGGGGGCGCACCGCCGATGATCTGCTCGACTTCCAGCCCGACGCTGTGATCGCCAAGTATTGGCTCCCGTATTTCGCCGCCGGTTACGGCACCGTCGTGAGGCGCGTCCGTGAGGCTGGTGTGCGCTGGATTTATGTTCTCGACAACGTTGTCGCCCATGAACGCTACCCTTTCGCCGGCGCCCTCACGCGATGGGCCTTGGCAGAGGCCGACGGCTTCGTGGCCATGAGTGATCAGGTGAAGCGGGATCTGTTCGCAACGGTGCCCGGTGTCGATCCCTCAGCCGTGATCGACTGTCCGCATCCTGTCTATGACCTCGGCGTACCGGGAAGGCAGCGCAAGACCCGGGCCGAGGCACGCGAGTCTCTGGGTCTACCCGCCGAAGCCCGCATCGCACTGTTCTTTGGGTTCATCAAACCCTACAAAGGTGTGACTCATCTGATCGGTGCTCTGCCGAGGTTGAGAGAACACTACGGCGACGACGGCGTGAGGGTCGTCGTCGTGGGCGATGTCTACGGCGACGACACACCCTACATTGCGGCTCGCGAAGCCGCCGACTGCGAGTCCATTCTGGACTGGAGGCAGGGCTACTGCCCTGACCAAGATGTCGAAGACCACGTGATCGCTGCCGACGTCTTGGTACTGCCTTATGTGAGTGCTACTCAGAGCGGCATCGTGCAGGTGGCCTATGCATACGACCGACCGGTGATCTCGACCGACGTGGGGGGACTGCCGGAAGTCGTGCGTGATGGCCGGACCGGCTTCCTTGTCCCACCCGAAGATCCCAGCGCCATCGCCGACGCGGTGATCCGCTTTTTTGACGGCGGCCATGCCGAGGCGTTCGGCGGAGCAGTAGCTGCGGAGCGCGAGACATATTCTTGGGACCGACTTGCCGAAGCCCTGGAATCCCTGGCTGAAGATTGAATATCACAATCAGTGTAGAGAATATGTGAGAAATATGTTCATATCGTGATAATTATTGTTTATCCCCCTGTTCATTATGCTATGATTTTGCGACCGATCTAGGACAAGAACACCTTTCGTTCCTGTTCCATGTTGCCTTCAGATTCGTGACCAACGCCTCTCACTCAAGCGTTGGTCGAACTCAGGAGATCGCCCATGAAGACCTTGAACATGCTCCTCGCCCTGTCCGTACTGCTGCTCGTCGGCACTGCTTTCGCCGACACCGACAACGACCCCGACGGCATGGGTGTCTACTTCGACACGGCCGCGACGTCGATCTGCACAGTGACGGCCGCGCCCTTCCAGCTGGTCACCGCCTATCTGATCATCACCAACCCGAGCGACCCCGCCGGCGTGTCCGGCTGGGAAGCCAACGTCATGTCGACAGGCGCCGCCGTCGCTCCGGCGTGGGTCTTGGCCGCGGGCCTGGACGTGGATGGGGATCCCAGCAAGTTCCAGGTTGGCATCGGCGTCGCCCCGATGGCGCTGCCCGCCGCCCCCGCCGTCGTTCTGGCGACCTGGCAAGGCTACATGATGTCCCCGCTGGATGTTCAGGAATTCACGATCACCGACGTTCCCGGTTCCGTCTCGTTCGACGGTACCCCCGGCTACGCCAGCGGCTCCGACGCCGGCCTGCTGATTCCCCTGCAGGTAAGCTCGGGCTTCCCGTACACGGTTTGCGCGCAGATCAACGCCTGTACCGTGGTGAGCAACGAGGACTTGAGCTGGGGCCAGGTCAAGGGCCTGTTCCAGTAGTCATCGGCAATTGTGTTGTGCAGGGGGCCGGACGTGCATGGGGCGTGTCCGGCCCTCGTCGTCTGGGTGATGGTCGAATTGCCGGATCCGTCATTCTGGTGTACTGTCGGTCGAGGATCGTCGTGATGACGAACTAGGATCGAAAGGACCAGGCATGAGATACGATGAATTGATCGCTACCATCGAGCGCAACGACGTGGCCCCCGTTCCTGCAGGTTCCTGGTTACGCTTCAAACCCCGCTTTTTCCAGACCAAGGCCCACGACACGGGATCGCACGGGAAAATCAGAATCGGCCGCATGGCCGGCCATCTCGTGGCCGTCGAGCGTGTGGACGAGCAGATGAAGGCCATCCGCCGCTTTGCCGACGCCGCCGAAGCCTCGGACTTCGTGAAAAAGCGTCTCGCCCAATACGACCGTTATTGGGACGGCTGAGGCGGCTGCAAGATCGATTACTTCTCCTAGGTTAGGAGAAGTCCTTTTCCATTCAGCGGAGACCGTCATGTTGCGCCCCTACGCATCAGCCCTGCTCTTTTGTCTGATCGGCAGTACAGCGCTGGCCGCCATCACGGTCGGCCCGGGCCCGTCCCTGGGTACCGACCTTGCCGGCTGGTCCTGGTACCAGGAGTTCCAGGACTGGATGTGGTCCGACGTGCGCGCCCTCGACGTCGCCGACGATGTCTACGTCGTCGGCGATGGGTACGATGATGCCCGGGATCTCGTGGCTTTCTACCAGCGCTTCGAAGGCGACGATGTGCGTATGCGTGTGGATCTGCTGGATTTGAAGGCGGGTTGGCAGGGCAACCTGAATCTCACGATCGTCATCGACTGCGCTCTGGGTGGAGCGGTCTGGCTGCCCGACTTTCTGGACGTGCGCACGGGCAACCCCTGGGAGATCTGTCTGGCCCTCTACGGAGACGGCGACATCGCCGGTACCACCTACAACGTCTACGACAGCGGGTACGGCACCGGCTGGAACGGCTTCTTCGGCGGCAGTTACTGGAATACGGAGCTCGATGCTGTGGAGATGACCATACCGCGCAGCCTGTTGACGGCCGCAGGCTGGGACGGCTCGTCGGTCCTGCACTTCCAGGTCGTGACATCGAAGGACTTCGCTGAAACCAACTGCTCTGCCGGTGATGCCTCGAGCGATGTGTGCGACGCCATCGTCGACGACGACCGCGGCTGCGCCGACGGCGAGCTGAACGGTACGGTCCGCAGCGACGATCAGGGCGGCCGCGTACAGTACGCATCGATCGCCCACGGCAACCAGTCGCTGAACCGGGCGAGCGAACTCATGGTGCACGTTCACGACCCCGAATCGAGCACGGGCATTCCGGGCGGCACCGGGTTCGTGCGCACTCTCGAAACCCACCGGATCTTCGGCGTGCCCCTGAACATCCACGCCAGCGGCACGCTGTTGAGCGCCCTGCAGTGGTCGGCCTCGCCGTATGGACCGAGCGACCCTGCCGACGGTCCCGCGCTGCTGGCGGAAATCGGATTGTTCGCCGACGCCGACCAGAACGATCGTCCGGGCGCCCTGATCGGCGGCGTCTTCGCCGAACACATCATGCCCTACTTCGAGGGACCGGCCAACGCGGCCAGCTTCGCGGTGGCCGATACCCTGCACGAAGCGATGTTCGGGCTCGACCCCGCCGAACTGAAGGTGATGCACGTGCCCGAGCGCGTGATCCGCTCGCTGCCCACCGGTCTGTCGCCGCTGACCGGGCTGACCTTCGGCGACATCCTCGCCGCCGGCTACGACGCCACCTACCTCGACGCCGCCGCCCATCTGCACCATTGGTTTTATCCCGGCGAGTCCGAATGGCCCGACCAGACCTACCGCCACAAGGCCCACCGCATCAACGGCGTGCTCTGCTGGATGATCAACGACCGCGAGGACGGCTATAAATTCTGGGTCCAGGACGGCGGTCTCCATCTGGATACCCGGCGCAGCCTCATCAACAAGGCTTCGGCCTACGAACCCCAGCTCGTGCTCGTGTTCGACGACTGGGAGGCCCTCGCCGGCAAGAGCTTCGGTGCCGTGTCGGGTGAGATGGAGCCCAACGACAACCCCATCCAGTACAACAGGACCATCCGCTGGATCGCCAACCATCCTTGGATCGAGATGGTCACCCTGGCCGACATGACCACCCGCGCCGGAGCCGCCCCCGGCACTTGGGTGGTCGACCACGGCGTCCGCACCGACCTCGACGTGATGACCTACCACTGGCTCCAGCACGCGGTCGAGAACAGCTACCACAACTGGTACTACGACTCGGCGGGCGGCGTGACCGGCAATGAGCAGAGCTTCTACGATCTGGTGCCGGTGATCAGCGGCGAGCAGGGCGACTACCGCGTGCGCGGCGTCGGGCCCGAGGCGGACGGACCCGGCCTGCCGTCCGGCACGCACTTCGGCGACCTCAACACGCCCGGCACGCTGCTCCACGACACCTGGGCGGCCATTGCCGCCTCGCCCGAAAGCGGGCTGAAGTTCCTGGCCGAGGCCGCGTTCAGCGCCATGATCTACGAGACCGCCTGGCACGAGGAAGACGCCACCGACTACGCCGACAGCGACGGCTTCGGCAACTGGCTCTACCCCGACACCAGCTGGGACGGGCTCAGCGGCTGGGCCCTGCGCCTGCACAACCACGCCCGCGATGCGGCGTCGCTGGCCTTGGCCGCGGCCTGGGCCGACTCGGTGCGCAGCGGTGCGCTCTCGTCCTGGTCGCCCACGCGCTCCTGGTTCCAGGACACCGACCTCGACGGCGAGAACGAGGTGATCCTGCGCAACGGATTGGTGTGGACCCTGTGGCACAACCGCGGCGGCCGCTGCCTGCTGGCGGCGCGTTACGACCATGCCCGCGGCGACGCCGTGCTGTCGCTCGGCAACCCGCTGGCGAATCCCAGCGCCCCCGGCGAGGAAGAGTACAGCGACCAGCGCGCCACACGGTGCAGCGGCTTCAAGGTGATGAACGGAAGCTACGCCGACGATGCTTTCGTCCTGTTCCCGGCCGGCCACGGATTGACGGCGATGTCGGGCGACGGGTTGGTGGAACTGGCGCATGCGTTGCCCACCGGCACGGACACGCTGTCGACCTCCGTGATCGAGCAGGTGCCGGGGGCGCTCTTCCTGCGCTCGGGGCTGAATCCTGATCTGCAACGGTTGCTGAAGACGGGGCCGGCGGTTCTGTCGCGCACCTACGACGGCGGCTCGCTCTCGACGTCGAACTGGTACCGGTTGGCCGCGGGCGGCGTGAACGTGACGGTGCTGGCCGACGGGGCTGGATTCGTGGAGTCGCCGCTGCACAGCGGATACGATCGACGCGATTTGGCGCTGACCGAGGAGCTGGAAGTCGTTGGCGACGGCGTGTTCGGGTACCGCACGGTGTTCGGAGCTGCAGCGACACCCACGGGAGTCGCCGACGAGCCGGCCCCGCAGGTTCCGATCGTGGCCGGGCTCCGCGCCGCGCCCAATCCGTTCAACCCGCGCACGACGATCACCTTCGAGCTGCGCGGATCGGCGAGGGTGTCGCTGTGGGTGCTGGATGTGAGGGGGCGGGCCGTGCGGACGCTGATCGAAGAGGCCCCGTACACGGCGGGGGCCCACGAAGCCGTCTGGGACGGATTCGATGCCGCAGGCCGACGGGCTGCCGGCGGCGTCTATCTGTTGAGGCTGGAGGCGGGCGATGTGGTGGCCGTCGAGAGGGTCGTGATGGTGGAGTGAGTGGGGATGACGATCCCTGAGGACATCGGTCCAGTGTGTTGCATGGGGCGATCCGTCAACACGATATACGACAATGTGTTACGTGTAATTCACGTGGTCCGCGAACGCTGCCGGACCGCTAACGATCCAGCCAGGGAGCCGTGATGTGGAAGCCCGCGAGCTTCCCCTCGCACTCCTCCCGCTCCCGGTTCCGTTTCCAGCCGCCTTGACCGTCGGCCACGAGCCAGCCGGCCTGCTCGGCCACGGCCACCGCGTCGGCGGTGCTTCCGGCGCCCAGGGCGGCCAGGATCTCGCCTTCAATGCGCGTCAGCGAAGTCGCGCCCATCCGGTAGTCCAGGAACGCCTCCCAGGTCAGCGGCACCCACCGTGAGACGATCCGTTCGCCGATGGTCGTGGCGAAGTCGCGGATCTCCTTCTGGGCATGGGGGTCCATGCGCAGGGCGAGGAAGTGCAGCAGGTTGTGGAGGTTGATCTTCCAGTAGGCCTCCGTGTAGGTGCACAGGGGGAGGTCCTTACGGGCCTGCTCGCGGGCTACTCCCAGTTCGACCTTCTCCTCGTAGACCTTGCGCGCCATGGCCTGGACATCGCGTTCACTTGCGGTGAACGCTGCGCCGGTCTCCTCGTCGAAGAATCCCGAGCTGCCCTGCTTGTTGTCGCTCGACTGCATGCGCCACTGGCCGGGGCCGGTGGTCTGGGCGGAGTCGGAGACGATGGAATAGCGCGAGCTCACCTCGTTGACCGAGGCCGTCCGGTGTCGGATCCATTGCCGCCAGGCGTCCATGGGCACCCGCACGTGGAGCTTGATCTCGCACATCTCGAACGGCGTGGTATGGCGGTGCCGCAGCAGGTAGCGGATCAGGCCGCGGTCCTGGCTCACCTTCTTGGTGCCGTCGCCGTAGGACACGCGGGCGGCCTGCACGATGGACTGATCGTTGCCCATGTAGTCGACCAGGCGCACGAAGCCGTCGTCGAGCACGGGGAGAGCCTGGCCCAGCAGGGCGTCGAGTTCAGGGACGGACGGGCGGCTCAGTTTTTCGGCTTCGGGTTTCATGCGTCCGTCTCCGGATGAGGGGTTGCGAAGGCTCGGCTGATGGAGTCGTCCAGCAGATCGTCGTCGGCATGGGCGGGCATCGTCACGGTCAGCAGCGGCTCGCGCTCCATGGCCCGGGCGATGGCGAACTCGGCCCCCTCGTTGCGGGCCCAGGCGCGGCGGGCGATGCCGTTGTTCACGTCCCAGTGGAGCATCAGGTTCAGACGGCGCGAAGCGTCGGCGGAGCCGTCGAGGACCATGCCGAAGCCGCCGTTGATCACTTCGCCCCAGCCCACGCCGCCGCCGTTGTGAAGAGAGATCCAGGTGGCGCCGCGGCAGGCGTCGCCGGCGAAGTTCTGTACGGCCATGTCGGCGGTCCACATCGAGCCGTCGCGGATGTTGGCGGTTTCGCGGTAGGGCGAGTCGGTGCCCGACACGTCGTGGTGGTCGCGGCCGATGACCACCGGGGCCGACAGCCGCCCGTCGGCGACGGCGTCGTTGAAGGCCTGGGCGATGCGGCGGCGACCCTGTTCGTCGCTGTAGAGGATACGGGCCTGGGAACCGACCACGAGCTTGTTCTTCTGGGCTTCGGAGATCCAGTGCAGGTTGTCGAGGTACTGCTGCCGGGTCTCGGGCGGCGCGTCGGCGGCGAGTTCGCGGATCACGTCGGCGGCGAGGGCGTCGCTCGTTGCGAGGTCGGCGGGAACGGCGCTGCAGCACACCCAGCGGAAGGGCCCGAAGCCGAAGTCGAAACACATGGGGCCCATGATATCCTCGACGTACGAGGGGTAGCGGAACGAGCCGTCGTCGTCGAAGACGTCGGCCCCGGCGCGCCCGGCCTCGAGCAAAAACGCGTTGCCGTAGTCCCAGAAGGTCATGCCGCGTTCGCAGAGCGTGTTGACGGCGGCCACGTGGCGGCGCAGCGATTCCTGGACCTCGGCCTTGAAGGCGGCGGTGTCGTCGGCCATCAGGGCGTTGGACTCCTCGAGGGTGAGCCCGGCGGGGTAGTAGCCTCCGGTGAACGGGATGTGCAGGCTGGTCTGGTCGCTGCCCAGCTCCACGTCGACCTCGTCCTCGACGAAGCGCTCGAGCAGGTCCACGACGTTGCCCTGATAGGCGATCGACACCGCCTCCTGCGATTTCCGGGCAGTTTCCATCCGTCGGATCACTTGGTCGAGATCGTCGGAGAGTTCGTCGACCCAGCCCTGGGCGTGGCGCTTGGCCGCCGCCTCGGGGTTGATCTCAGCCACCACGCACACCGCGCCGGCGATGACCGCGGCCTTGGCCTGGGCGCCGCTCATGCCGCCGAGGCCGGCGGTCACGAAGACCTTGCCCGCGAGGTCCGACGAGCCGAGGTACAGCCGCCCGGCGTTCATCACCGTGATGGCGGTGCCGTGGACGATGCCCTGGGGGCCGATGTACATGTAGCTGCCGGCGGTCATCTGCCCGTAGCTCGTCACGCCCAGGGCGGCGAGCTTGGTGTAGTCGTCGGGGGAGGAGTAGTTGGGGATGACCATGCCGTTGGTCACGATCACCCGCGGCGCGTCGGGATGGGACGGGAACAGCCCCATCGGGTGCCCCGAATACATCACCAGGGTCTGCTCCTCGGTCATGACGCACAGGTACTGCATCGCGAGCAGATACTGGGCCCAGTTCCCGAAGACGGCGCCGTTGCCACCGTAGGTCACCAGCTCGTAGGGGTGCTGGGCGATGGCCGGGTCGAGGTTGTTGTGGATCATGTGGATGATCGCGGCGGCCTGGACGCACCGGGTGGGGTACTCGTCCAGCGAGCGGGCCTTCATCGCGTAGGTCGGCCGGAAGCGGTGCATGTAGATGCGGCCGTACGTCGCCAGCTCGGCGGCGAATTCCGGCGCCAGCTCGGCGTGCCAGGCGGCGGGGAAGTAGCGCAGGGCGTTGCGCAGGGCCAGGCGCTTCTCCGAGTCGTCCAGCAGCATCGGACGACGAGGGGCGCGGCTGACCGCCGGGTCGCAGGGGGGCATGTCGGGAATGCGCTGGGGGATGCCCTGGCGGATCTGCTGCTCGAAGACCTCGTTGGTCACGGGGGCCACGAGGACGACCTCCTACAAGGGTGAACGGGGGCTCGGCGAGCCGGGACGCGGGCGAACATAACACATGGACCGCCCAGGGGAAACTGGGCGGTCC
>ERZ890953.20-NODE-20-length-86385-cov-25.057188_pt1 | contig 86385 bp, 62 predicted proteins | sample MGYA00521264_ERZ890953 | MGnify/ENA primary metagenome ERZ890953 (study PRJEB32303, sample SAMEA104408629) | aquatic metagenome | biome: Brackish water; feature: Chemocline; material: water | place: Baltic Sea | collected 2014-10-26T21:54:00 | depth 200 m ...
GCGTTCCTGTTCGGCAACCTGTTCCGCGCCAACGAGGGGCTGGTGCAGTACGTCGCGCCGGGGCCCGAGGGCGGCTACGTGCAGGTGGTGAACTCGGTCACCGGCGAGCTGATGCCCCTGGGCACCATCTTCGCCATCCATATCCTGCCGACGGTCATCTTCTTCTCAAGCCTCATGGCCATCTTCTACCATCTCGGCGTGATGCAGAAGATCATCCAGGGCATGGCCTGGCTCATGCAGCGCACCATGGGCACCAGCGGGTCTGAATCGCTATCGGCGGCGGCCAACGTGTTCGTGGGGCAGACCGAAGCGCCCCTGGTGATCAGGCCCTACATCAAGACCATGACCCAGTCGGAAATCATGGCGGTGATGGTCGGCGGGTTCGCGACGGTCGCCGGCGGGGTGATGGCGGCCTACGTGCGCTTCGGCGTGGATGCGGGCCACCTGCTGGCCGCCTCGGTGATGTCGGCGCCGGCGGCTCTGGTGATCGCCAAGATCATGCTGCCGGAGACCGAGAAGTCCGACACCGCCGGCTCTGTGGAATTGAACGTGCCCAAGGAGTACGCCAACCTCATCGACGCCGCGGCGGGCGGCGCCGGGGTGGGCCTGAAGCTGGCGGCCAACATCGGCGCCATGCTGCTGGCCTTCGTGGCCCTTGTCGCGATGATCAACGCCGGGCTTGGCCTGCTGGGCACCTCGCTGCAGCAGATCTTCGGCTTCGTCTTCGCGCCCATCTCCTGGGCCATGGGCGTGCCCTGGAGCGAGGCCGCCGTCTTCGGCAACCTGCTGGGCACGAAGATCGCCGTGAACGAATTCCTGGGCTACATCGAGCTGCAGAACGCCGTGGCCGCCGGAGCGCTGTCGCCGCGCAGCGTGGTGATCGCCACCTACGCCCTGTGCGGCTTCGCCAACTTCTCGAGCATCGCCATCCAGATCGGGGGAATTGGAGGCATCGCGCCGGAGAGGCGCGGGGATGTCGCCCGCCTGGGCCTGAAAGCCATGTTCGGCGGGGCGCTGGCAAGCTGGTTGACGGCGACGATTGCGGGGATCCTGACGGTTTGAATAGCGCGAATCTCGGCCCGGCAATTGATGGATGGTGTCGCCGGTGCGTGGATCTACGCACCGGCGACACCATCCATCAACCCTCCCCCTGATCACCGGAACATCGCTTCGATCTCCCCCCAGCTCGACCCCTCGGTCGCCGCCGGATCCATGAATCTGCGCATATACAGGATTGCGTTGGTCTTGTTTACGGGGTACCATGGTCGAGCCTTCCTGTCTCAGCCCGTTCTATGGTAATTCCCCCGCCCTGGAGATACGATGAAGCGATTCGCAGACCTTGTGGTCCCCCTGCTGCTGTCGACGGCCCTGCTCACCTCCTGCTCCGATGACGGCACCGACCCCATGACCCCGTCCGACGACACCACCACCCCGACCGTCGTGGCGACAACCCCCGTCCAGAACGCCGTCGACGTGGCCACCGACTCCGTCATCTCGTTCGTATTCAGCGAAGCCATGGATCAGGACTCGGCCCAGGGCAATGTCACCTCGCAGGGGACACCCTCGTCCGGCCTCATTTGGTCGGACGCACGGACGTTGCAGGTTCAGTTCTTCGGAATGCCCGGCGATACCGATCTGGACGTGACGCTCCTGACGGGCCTGACCGACCTCGCCGGCAACGGCCTCGCCGCTCCGTTCGTGCTGAACTTCCGCACCGAGAGCCCGATCCCGACCTTCCTCGGGAGCCTTCCGGCCGACAACGCCACCGGCGTCGTGCGCAACGCCCCGGTGCGTCTGCAGTTCTCCCGCGACATGGACCTCTCCGGCCTGAGCGCGGCGATCACCGCGACCACGCCCTCGGCAGCCTCCGCGGTCCTGGGGTTCACTCTCGCCGCCGTGGAGCAGCACGGGGTCATGATGACCTTCGACGAACCCCTGCCGGCGAACACCGTCGTCAGCGTGGACATCTCGACCGCAGCCTACTCCTTCGACGGCTACCCCCTCGATCAGGCCGTCGCCTTCTCGTTCACCACCGGCAACGAGATCGACACCACGGCGCCGACCCTGCTGTCGATCTCGCCGGAGAACGGCTCCAGCGTTCCGGCCACGACGGCGGCCATCGAGTTCACGTTCGACGAGGCGATCGACCCCGCGACCTTCGAACCCGACATGCTGTCGGCCCAGTTCTCCCTGTTCTTCGACCAGTCGGGAGCCGAGGTCACATGGTCGGCGGACGGCACGCGGCTGACCGTGCCTCTCGCCGTCCCGCTGCCCCCCGGCATGCCGATCGCCGCCCGCTTCGACTCCTATGCGGACCTCGCCGGCAACGTGCAGGCGGTCGGAATCGACTACCGCATCGACGTGGAAGGCCCCGGCGATCCCTGGCCCTTCGCCGACGGCGTCCGCTTCGAGTTCGACGTCGACGAGACGATCACCCCTCCGGGAGACTCACCGTTCCAGTCGTCGTATACCGAATTCATCCAGGTGAACGAGCAGGGCAACGGCGACCTGCGCTGGACGACCTATGAATCGGGCGCCTACGCCATGGCCCTGGGCTACGACGTCTACCGCCGGACGGCGACCGAGGTCCGGGAAACCGGCTGGTACTGGAACGAGGGCGGCGAGGTGGATCAGGGGACCATCACGCCCGGCGCGGTCTGGGCGAAGTTGCCGTTCACCGTCCAGTCCTGGAGCGGATCCGCCCTCATCAACACCCCGGACGGCTCCCTCGACGCGACCTACGACGTGGCGGTCGTCGGCCGCGAGGACGTGCCGTCGATCCTCGAGGACGGCGGCACCGAATTCGTGTGGCTGGATTGCTGGAAGGTCACACGCGCCTACACGTTGACATCGGGCGGCGCCGTCGTCGGTTCGGGTACGGGGACGTACTGGTATGCCCCGAACGTGGGCGTCGTACGCAGCGAGATGTCGGAGACCGAGGAGGACGCCACGACCTACGTGACGATCCAGGATCTCGCGAACGTATCGTTCTAGATCCAGCGACCGACCCCCTGTCCAACAAGGAAGGAGTGGCCCCAGGCCACTCCTTCCTTGCTGGGCGGGTTGCTTGCCTGCGGCATCCTCAACGGTAGAGCGCCTTCATCTCCCCCCAGGTTCGACCCTCGGCCGCCACCGGATCCGAACAGCAGTTCAGGTCGGCGTAGACGTAGAAGTTGCCGAGCCATCCGTATTCGCCCACGACGTCATGCCAGCCCGCCAGGCCGGTCCTGTTCACCCAGGTGGTGCAGGGAGCCGGCGACGAGTCGACGGGCACGCCGATGAACAGGCCTGTCGTGCCGGGCAGAAAACGCACGACGACGAAATAGTCGTCGCCGGGAGCGAGGCAGGGGCTGTCGAAGGGGATCTCCAGGTTGGCGTTGCCGGTCCCTGGGAAATCGGAGTATTGCACAGGCAGCGAAACCGCCAGGGGAGCCAGGGGAACCTGACACCCACCGACATCCGTTGCGCTCCAAAGCTCCGCCTGGACCACGAAGACCGTGGCGATGTTCACGTACATGATGATATGGACGTCCTGCACGACCACGCCTTCGGTGCAGAGGCACGAGCCGTCGCCGGGACTGATCAGGGCGGCATAGGCGTCATCGGGTCCCCAAAAGTCGCCGTACCAGCCCTGGTAGCCGTCGAAATCGAAGCTGCCGGCGCGGCAGTCGCCGTCGAGTCTGGTGAGGATCCCGTCCAGCGCGGTGTGATCGGGTTGGAAGGTCGGGACGGCGGCAATGGCAGACATCACGATGGTGTGGAGCAGGGCAACGATCAAAATTCGTCTCATGGGAATCTCCTTTCGAAACACATGACTGATGATGTGCTCCGATACGGAGATCGCCCTGCGATCTAACGGGTATTTCTGCCCACGACCCGAGTGCGGAGACCCTGCCGATCCGATCTGCAAGGCCCCCGTGTTCGTATTCGCGCCAAGACCTAACGCAGCAGCACAACTCTGCGCATCGCCGTCGATCCGTTCGCCTCCAGCTTGACGAAGTAGATCCCCGAGGCGCTTCGCTCTGGCCGCCAGACGACCCGATGTGGTCCGGCCTCGCGCTGCTCATCGACAAGCACCGACACCGTACGTCCTGAGGCGTCGAAGATCTCCAGCCGCGCATGGCCCGGCTGCGCCAGGGAGAATTCGAAGGTCGTGGCCGGATTGAAGGGGTTCGGATAATTCGGTCCCAGCGCGAACCGGCGCTGCACCTCGTCGGCGCCGGTCGTCGTGGCGATGACGATCTGGTCGACGACCGCCAACGTATCGGCCGCGCAGACATTGGCCACCGTCAGGCTCACCGTGTAGCGGCCCGGTGCCGCATAGGTGTGGCTGGGGCTCGCGATCGACGAGGCGCCGCCGTCGCCGAAGTCCCAGGCCCAGCTCGTGGGCACGCCAGTGCTCTGGTCGGTGAAGACGACCGTGAGGGTGTCGGCGCCGGCCGTCGGCGCTGCGCTGAAGGCGGCACTCGGCGCCGCGGCCGCCGCCACGCGCCCCGTCACAAGCAGAGTGTCGGCTCCCGAGGCATTGCTGACGATCAGGGTCACGTCATAGACGCCGACCGCGTAGGTGTGGCTCGGGTTCTCGAGGCTCGAGGAGCCACCGTCGCCGAAGTCCCAGGCCCAGGTATCCACGGGGCCGCCCAGCGGGACATAGGTGAAGTCCACGTCCAGGGGAGCGCAACCCGCCGTGTCCGACGCGGTGAACGCCGCCACCGGCAGCTGGTCGAGGACATGGATGTAGTCGGTCTTGACCATCACGCCCCCGCCGCAGGCGTTGTTGGCGGTCAGGGTCACCGTGAAGAACCCCGGGGCGAGATAGGTATGGGTCGGGTTCTGGCTGTCGGATGGTTCGCCGTCGCCGAAATCCCACTGCCAGTTCGTCGGGTCGTTCAGAGTGGCGTCGTTGAACGTGGTCGTGAGCGGAGCAGGGCCGCTGGTGAGGGTGGCCGCGAAGTCGGGCAGCGCCGGCGGATCGACGGTGATCAGGTCGGTCTGGATCAGGGTATCCACTCCGCCCGGACCCGTCACCGTCAGGGTGACGGTGTAGGTGCCCGGCATGGTGTAGTGGTGGGTGGGGTGCTGGGTGAAGTCCAGGCCACCGTCGCCGAAGTCCCATTGCCAACCCTGGACGTAACCTCCGGACATGTCGTTGAAGGCGACGATCAGGGGCTGGCAGCCCGACGTCGGCGAGGCGAAGAACGCCGCCGCCGGCGGCATCGCCGCGGCCACCGCCTGGAAGGCGTTGACCAAACCGTAACCTGAGAAGCGGTCCCAGCCCGGAGCCGATTCGATGCTCACGACGTCCATGGCGGTCGAAACGATCAGCGACCGCACCTGGTTGGGTGTCAACATGGGGTCGGCCGAGAGGACCAAGGCGCAGACTCCCGCCACATAGGGTGCGGAGCAGGATGTGCCGTTGAACCAGGGTTCGAAGTTGCCTAGCTGGTAACCCGCGGCGCCCGAGATGTCGGTGGTCGGCAGCATCGTCGGCGCGAGAACGTCCAAGGCGCCCGCGGCGTCCTGCAGATTGATGCCGTAGTTGGATCCCCACCAGCGCTCACCGTCGCAGGTATAGCCGAGGGGATCGGGGGTCACCAGGGTATCGCATTCGCTCGCCAGGTTGCTGCTGCGTTTGCGCTCGCCGCAGGGCGAGGCGGCGCCGACGGCGATCACGTAGGGGCTGTTGGCGGGATAGTCGAGGCTGCCGTTGTTGTCGTTGCCCGCGGCCGCGACCAGCGTGACGCCCAGAGCGTCGGCGAACTGCATCGCCGGGTCCATCTGCGGGTCCGAGGTGATGCCCGTGGTGCTGAAGCTCATGCTCGCGATCTGAGCGCCGTTGTTGGCGGCGTGATAGAGGGCGTTGGCGGCGTAGGACAGGTAGAGGTTGCCGCCGCTGTCCGCGACCTTCAAAGGCATGATGGTGCAACCGCCGGCGACGCCGGCGGCGACGAGGCCATTATTGGATATCGCGGCCGCGATGCCGGCGCAACAGGTGCCGTGGCCGGCGACGAAGGCGGCGTCGTCGTGGGGACTGGGGTCGTTGTCGCCATAGTCGTAGCCGGGAACAAGCATGAGGTCAGGATGGGCCAGGTCCACGCCCGTATCGATGATCGCGATGGTCACCGACGGCATCCCAAAGCCGGCAGGGAGGTCCCAGGCCAGATCCGCATCAGCGTCGAAGCCGGGCATGCCCACAGGCGCCAGGGTGTGATCGTAGCTGACGTACCAGTCATAAGCCGGGAACTGGCCCTGGTTGTTGTGGCCCCAGTTGGCGGGATAGGTGGGATCGTTGGGAATCCAGTCCAGGTGGATCCGCCAATCGGGCGCGGCGGCTTCGACGTCGGGGTCGGCAGCGAGCAAGGCGGCAAAGGCCGGGATGTCGGTGTCGGGGGGCGTTTCGAAGCGGAAGATGCGCTGGGCTCCCACACGCTCGGCCAGGGCCATGTCGGCGAAGGGGCCATGGGCGCGGGCGATGCGGCTCACGCCGGCCTCGCGGGCGAGGGCGTCGACGCCGGCTAGTCCGGTCACGGCGTCGGGAGCGACGTCGTTCCGGGCCTGGACCGCTTCCAGTTGCGACGCCCGGTAGGCCGCTTCGGTGAGGCGCACGATGACGCGACCGGGTGCGTACGGCAGGACGGAGCCTGTCGCAGCGCCGGTCCCTCCCCTGGGCGCGACACCGAACGCTTCCGAGGCCCCCGTCAGCAGCAGAACACAAATCAAGATCCAGCAGCTTGTCGATCGCATGACGCCTCCCCCTATCGTAGTCATGACCCTTGGGATATCAGTGGGATATTATCATTTTTGAATACTAGGATTCAATAGCCGCGACCCGGATATCCGAGTGATATAGGAGGAGTTAGGATCCGGGAACCGCAGGAAATCAGTGGAGCGCCGAGCCGCAGCCCCACAGACGCCGACCATCGAGATCGATGACCACGGTCGCCCCGTAGGCCGGAGCATCGGCCATGGAGTCGTAGCAGGGCCCGGGGGTCAGCCGGATTTCGATGTGGTGACCCTCGGCCTCGGCTCTGTAGGTCGTCGAGGGCGGATCATTCACATCGATCCGCTCCGGGTCGGGGAAGGTCACGAGCAGCTCGCCGTAGTAGGCCAAGAGCACCAGGCGGTCCAGGCCGATCTCCAGGACCCAGCCCGGTTCGTTGCCCACGGCGCGGAAGTCCATGCCGCGCAGCTTGGCGTCCTCCCATAACGTGGCGCCACGGTCTTCGACGCAGGGCTGGGAGCGCCCCGCGATCTCGAGCCGGGCCTCCTCCCCCTTCATCCAGAACGCGATATCGCCGGCTTGGTAGCGGGCGCCCGAAGCGGAACGAACCGGCTCGAGGCGGTGTCCGTCTAAGGGCAGGAAGATGTACAGGCCGCCGTCCGGTTCGAGAGTGGCGACCACGAAGGAGTCGCCGCTGCAAGTGTAGGCGTGGGTCGTCAGGGGAAAGCCCGTAGGGCCGAGGGGCGGCTCGGGTCGCGGGGGGCGTTCATCGACGCAGCCGGAGGCACAAATCACCGCAACGAAGAGAGCCGTCAGCCTTTGCATCGCACTCCCCCTTCAGTTCGTGCCAGTCCTCTCAGCCTTGTCCACCAGCTTGCCGAAGCGGATCGACACCCAGGGCATCGTCAGCGGCAGGGTCATGTAGCAGAAGCCGGCGAACATGGAAACCGCCGCCGGTGTGGTCATCGCCCACACGGCCGAGAGCACGCCCGTCGCTCCCAGCACGAGGTTCTGCACCGCGCCCTGACGGGTGCGGATCCGCTCCACCTCGTTCAGCCCGAGCGCATCGCCGGCCTTCAGAACCCGCAGGTGGAGCAGGGCCAGCATACCGGTCTGGGCGGCAAACCCGAGGCCGTAGATGACGAAGATGCCCAACATTTCGCCGGCGTCGGCGAGGGTGAACTCGGCGGGGCACCAGCCTCCGCTCGCCCAGTAGGCGAAGGCCGAGAACACCATCTTCAGCGGGTAGACGTAGACGAGCATGATGAACACCATGCCCAGACTGATGACCGTCGTGATGCTGTCCTCGAGGCCGTAGCGACGACTCCAGGTGCGGTGCGACCACCAGAACGAGGCGATGGCGGCGAAGCTGGCGGCGAAGGCCGGCACGCCCTTCAGGGCGAGGATCAGCTCGTTGTAGCTGCGGGGTATGCCGTCGCCGATGACCAGCAGAGTGACCGCGAAGGCGAAGGCGGCGTCACAAAATGTCTCGAGGCGGGTCATCTCGACGCCGCGCTGGCGGACGCCGTCGATTACCGGCAGGACGGCCAAGCGTTCTTCGGTCCAGCGTTCGCTCACGTCGGTCCGCCCTTCGTCCGGTCCAGTATCAAGCCAGCAGGAGCAACAGTCCCCGCAGCGCCAGACTCACCGCAACACCCAACACCGCCCCGCCGATCACTTCCCGCGGCGTGTGCCCCAACAGCTCCTTGAGCTTCTCGTGATTCAGGCGATGCTCCGGTGCGAGCAGCTCCTTGACGACCTGGTTGAGGGCCTGGGCCTGGAGGCCCGCGGCCCGACGCAGGCCCGCGGCATCGTACATGGTGATGAAGGTGAAGCATAGGGCCACCGCGAAGACCGGGGTGTCCCAGCCCGCCACCAGTCCCACCGAGGTGGACAGGGCCGTGACCGTGGAACTGTGGCTCGAGGGCATGCCTCCGGTGGTGTAGAGCACCGAAATATTCCACTGTCCGGTCTTGATACGGGCGTGCGCATATTTGTAGTACTGGGCCAGGAAGTTGGCCGCGAGCAGGGCTATGATGGCCTCGAAGCCGGTGTTCAGGATCCTCGCTGCCATGGTTGCGGCACTCCTCGGGTGACGGTGGAGCGCTGAAGGTAGCATGACGGGCCGTTTGCGGCCACGTCCGGGTGTGCTAGATTCCGGCCCACGAACCCGCAACACCAGCCGGAAGGACGATCATGCCCCGCGTGCAGCTCCAGGCCCGGGCCCGCTATGCACACCGTGCCACCATCACGGTGCGCACCACCGACCTGAACTACGGCGGCCACCTCGGCAACGACCGATTGCTGTCTCTGGTCCACGAGGCACGGGTCGCGTTCCTGGCCGCCGCCGGCTTCACGGAACTGGACTGCGGCGGCGTGTCGCTGATCATGGCCGATGCGGCGATCGCCTACCGCGGCGAGGCCTTCGCCGGCGACGAGCTGCTGTTCGAAACCGCTGCCGGCGAATTCGGCCGCCTGGGGTTCCGCCTCTTGCATCGCGTCACCCGGACCACCGACGGCGCCGTGATCGCCCTGGTCGAGACGGGGATGGTGTGCTTCGATTACGAAGGGCGCCGCCCGGTGGCCGTGCCCGACGCCGTGCGAGCCGGTCTGGAGGATCATCCCGATGCCGACTGAGCCCATCTCCAGCCTCCAGAACTCCCGCATCAAGCGCCTGGTGAAGCTGCGCGAGCGCAAGCACCGCGATCGCGAGGGCGTGATGCTGCTCGACGAACTACGGATCGTGCGGCGCGCGCTCGAGGCGGGCGTGGGCCTGAGCGAAGCCTACGTGTGCGGCGAACTGCTCGACCATCACGACGCCGGCGGCGACTTGCACCACCTGCTCGTCGAACACGCCGTGCCGCTGATCGAAGTGGCTCCCCACGTCATGGAAAAAGCCGCCTACCGCCAGAACCCCGAAGGTGTGATCGCCGTGGCCACACCCCCCGCTCACGACCTCGCGGATCTCATGCTGCCCGAGCGGGCCCTGGTTCTCGTGCTCGAAGACGTGGAGAAGCCCGGCAACCTCGGGGCTGTCGTGCGCACGGCCAGCGGGGCGGGAGTGCATGCCGTTCTGGCCTGCGGCGTCGGCGCCGACCCCTGGAATCCCAACTGCCTACGGGCCTCCACCGGCGCCGTGTTTACCGTGCCGACCATCGCCGCATCGCGCGAGGAGATCGTCGCCTGGCTGCACGAGCGGGGTCTTGCACTCGTCGCCACCACTCTCGACACCGACACGGTGCATACCGATCTCGACCTCACTGGTGCCGTGGCCATCCTGATGGGCGCCGAAGACACCGGGCTGTCCCCTGCACTGCTCGAAGTCAGCGACCACCGCTGCCGCATCCCCATGCAGGGCGCGGCCGATTCCCTCAACGTCAGCGTGGCGGCGGCGATCCTTGTCTACGAAGCCCTCCGCCAGAGGAGCCTCTCCCCATGAAACCCGAATACTACGCCCTGCTGACTGCCGCAGCCTGGGGCATCGGCGGCGGCGTGGTGGCGGGATCGTGGTCTTGACTGTGGGCAAAACCAACCGATCCCCTGATAGTTCAAATCAGGGCCATATTACTGCTCTATAGCCACTTATATTGATTTATACATTTCTATTTGATATAATATTATCATCATATTCATCAACAGGAGTTCCTCATGAACGTACTGCTTCGATTGCGCCTTGTTGTGCTGTGCACACTACTGAGTTGCTGTTTCTTCTCCGTTGTTCATGCTGATGTCTGCACGGGATGTCATGCGCAAGGTCGTGAAGGTGTCTATGGAGTTCATCGCAACGGCGTCGCCAACTGCAACATGTGCCACGTCATGCACAACAGTCAGGATGGAACGATCGTCGATCCAACCAGCCCCGGCGGCAATCAATGGTTGTTGGTCAGGGATACGCCGAGCGATGTCTGCCTGATGTGCCATGCAGGAGTCATGGGGAACGTCTTCGGCAACGATCCCATGAATCCGCCGCGAGAAGTCGGGGGCGGCAATTTCTGTTTCCTGCTCGAAGACAACCTCAATGACGGCTACGGCGGTGCGATGAATCCCATCCCTGGTGACGACGCCGGCCACAACATCGTAGCCCCGTCGTTCAACGTCGGTGCCGACGCTACGCTCACCACCGCGCCCGGCGGGACGTTCCCTTCGGCACATCTCGGCTGCACGAGCTGTCACGACCCCCACGGCAATCAGAACTTTCGCATGCTGAACGGCGTTGGGTGGGTCCAGAACGATCTCTACGAGTTCGCCAATCCCGCTCCCGATGCCTACGGGCTTTCGATCTACCACGGTCAGGAACGCGCCAACAGACACACCGCCTATTACGAGGGTGTCAGCGCCTGGTGTGGTAACTGTCATCCGGACATCCACGCTGCGGGCACGAACCACGTTCACATCACAAACGAGCCGATCGGCCAGGACGTCGCCTCCTACTACAACGCCTACGACGGAACCCTGGACATTCTGGGCGGCGATCAGACATCCGCCTATCTCCCGGCTGTTCCTTTCGAAGACCCGACCATACAGTACACGTCGACCTCGGGCCCTACAGGCGCCAGCAAGGTCATGTGCCTGACCTGCCATCGCGCTCACGCCAGCAGCGCCCCAAATTCCGGACGATGGGATTTCAACGTGACCCACGTGAACGATGACGGACAGGCATCCGGGTCCTATGCGATCCCGAATCCCTACGCCGACCCCGCACAGCGATCGCTCTGCAATAAATGCCACCGGAAAGACGAGTTCGACGCCGTTCCCTGAGGGGCCGGAACAGGACTCGCCGCCGAAACGGTGAATTGAACATCGTCGTTCTGCAGTGCATATTCGCGGAAGGACGAATCAAGAGGTGGCGAAAGGAGCGACCATGCGCGCGATGACCGAGACGAATCTGAAGGATGCCTTTGCCGGCGAGAGCCAGGCCCACATGAAGTACCTCGCCTTCGCCGAGAAGGCCGAGAAGGAGGGTTTCGAGAAGGTGGCCCTGCTGTTCCGCGCCATCAGTTTCGCCGAGCAGGTGCACGCCCACAATCATCTCAAGCAGCTCGACGGCGTGGGCGACACCGCGGCCAACCTCGAGGCCGCCATGGGCGGCGAAAATTTCGAGGTCGAGGAAATGTACCCGGCCTACGCCGTGGTGGCGGAGCTGCAGCAGGAGAAGGGCGCCCAGAAGAGCATCCACTTCGCGCTGGAGGCCGAAAAGATCCACGAGGACATGTACAGGGAAGCCCTCAAATCCGTGAAAGCCGGCAACGACATCGATCCGACTTCGGTTTATGTGTGCCCCGTGTGCGGCCACACCCACTTCGGCATGCCCGAGGGCCGTTGCCCGATCTGCAATGTCCCGGCGGAGAAGTACGTGGCCTTCACGGCCTAGTCTTCGGACCGCGGTCGCGGTACACTCGAAGCGGTCGGGATCGTCCCGGCCGCTTCTTCTCGTTCAGGGACCGGCGATGATCCAGGTCAACGACACCATCAGCCTCGACGACTCCGAGCTCACGTTCGACTTCGTGCGCGCGTCCGGGCCCGGCGGTCAGAACGTCAACAAGGTGGCCACGGCGGTCCAGCTGAGGTTCGATGCCGCTGCCTCTACGAATCTTCCCGAAGACGTGCGGGAACGTTTGCTGCGTCTCGCCGGCCGACGAGCCACCGACGACGGCGTGATCGTGATCGACGCCCGCCGCCATCGCACCCAGGAACGCAACCGCCAGGACGCCGTCGAGCGGTTGGTCGAGCTCATCGTCAAGGCCGCGACGCGTCCCCGGAAGCGGCGCCCCACCCGCCCCACGGCGGCTTCGCGCAAACGCCGGGTGGACGAAAAGAAGAAGCGCGGCGCCGTCAAGCGGAACCGCGCTCGTCCCGGTTCGGACGAAGGATGACTCCGACGGTCAGTCGACCGGCGGCAGATGCTCCTCGATGACCTTCCACTGCTGCACAGCCTCGGCGCCGCGACCCGTCTCCCGGAGCAGGGCAGCGTAATCCGCACGCAGCAAGAGATCGTCGGGCCGTTCGGCCACTGCCGCTTCATAGGAGCGCACGATGCCCGCGAACTCCTCCCTCGTCATGCCCTCTCGCATGGCGTTGAACGCCGCACCCCATTCCAGAACAAGAGCTTCATGGTCGTATCGTCCCGGGAATGGCTGCTGCTTGAGCAGGGTTCCGATCATCTGGATGGAGCGGTACTCGTCCCAGGCCGTGTAGTTCAGCCTGCTGGCGCATGTCGCGAGATCCGCCGGCACGGCATGACGGACCGGGTCCGGCAGTATCGACGGCGGCAGCAGAGCCTCGAGGCGGGGAAAGAGAACACGCGCGAGTTCGTAGTTGCCAGTGAACGTGAAGTGAACATGTTCGAAGAAGCGGCGCTCGCGGCGCGGCAGATGCAGATCGGGTCCGAGATCCGCGAAGGCCTCGGCCGCATCGACGAGATGCACGTCGTCACGGGTCGCCGCGACGCCACGGACGATCTCATTGAGCCGCGTGTCCGTACGGAAACGCAGCAGATCGAGATCGCGAGCGGCGCGGACATGAACCTCGGCGGAAGCAGTATCGCCCGCCGCCAGCATGACGCGGCCCAACCGGTAACGGAGTTCGGCATGCTCCTGATCGAGGGCGACAGCACGACCGAAAGCTGCGACGGCGTCCCCGAAGCGGCCGTCGGCCTCCGCTGCGGCGCCTTCGGCGAAGGCCGCATCCCATGCTTCGAGGTCGGTGTCGGTCAGGTCCAGGCGATGGGCCGAAGCGAACGGAGCGCAGTCCCAGTCGTTGACCGCCACGGTGCAGAGCAGCACCGGAATCCCCGCTCCACGAGCAGCATCGCAGACCGAGGACAGGTTCGCTGCGAAGGCAGAGACCACCCGCTCCAGATCGGGATCGTTGCTGGCGACGTGGTGCGTCGCGAACATCTCCATGCCGCCCCAGGTCTCGGTGGCCTCGGGAGCGGAGGCGACCGAACCCGCAAGATTGTGAACGGCCTGGCCGAGGCGCGTTGCGCGCAGGGCGATCCCCGCGCGGATCAACCCGAGACCGCCGCGACCTCCCGCCGTCGCCGAACCGATCCCGTAGGGGCCGATGACCTCGTTGTTGCCCAGGTACACCACGAACAGGTCGGGGTCGTAGCCGGCCACCTCGTCGGCGATGGTGCGCACGACATGAGAATTGGTCGCCGTGATCGACGTGTTGATCACTTCGAAGTCGGTGGCGGAATAGGCGCGTTCCAGCATGACCTCGAGGATCCGTGCGAAGCTGTACGTTCCGCTCGGATAGCCCTGAGCGGCCGAAGCGCCGAGCACGAACACGCGGTACGTCGCCGCAGGTTTTTCCACGGGAAACGAGAACAGCAACGGCACGCGGGCCACTTCGGTCGGAAAAAACCGCTGCGTGAACTTCAAATTCGTCGCATACGACGTTCCGTCGCCTGTCTTCAGGGCGAAGTGCGGATCATAGCCGTAGCCGCCGATACGCAGTCCCGCCTCCAGCAGACCGAGGGTCAACAGCGGCGCCAGCACTGCTGCGACAAGGCGGAGCAGCCAAAGCCGGGGACCGGAGCGGGGAAGCCGCACCTCCGTTGCCTGTGATGGTCTCGCCCGGGTCATGGAACCTGCCTGACGGTGATGGTCGAAGAGTGAGGGATGATCTTCTCCCTAACCTGGACGGAGATCAAGGGCGGAGGCGCCAAGCGCCGGCCACTTCGGTCACCGATACCACTGTCACATCGGTCACGTCGATCTTCGGCAGGCGGGCCAGGAATCGCACGCCGACGCCGTTGTCTTCAAGCCCGTGCCCGGCGCGGATCGTGATGGGGCCGATTTCGGAATTCAGGTAGGTGTTGCCGTCGCTCTGCAGGGGAACATGGAGGCCGAGGTCGCGCACCGTCCAGGTGCGGTCGCCGCGTCGCAGTCGAATTTCCAGGGAGCCGGGTCCTGATACACGTACCACCGCTTCAACGGCGAGATCGAGGCGGATCCAGAGCCAACTGACTTCTTGGTCGTCGAGGGCATGAGCCGTGATCAGGCAGATGTCGGATTCTGCAACGCCTTCGAGAGAGTGTTCGAACCAACCGTCGGCACGCAGCTGGGGCGAGGCAGCCCCGGGCGTCGTCGCTTCCGGGCGCGCGTAGAGTCCGGGGTCGGCACCGCCACCGGCACACCCCAGCATTCCGATCATGAGTCCGATGCATCCGAATCGCAGCATGCCCTGATGATCCTCCCGCGGGCGTTGTTCGTCCAGGATTCCTCATCATGATCGTCGCAGACGGATGGGGCTTGAGGTTTGCGGGACCGAAAGATAATGACTCAAGTCGTTCCGAGACCCGCCGAAAACATATGTGAAGATCGAGCTCACCTGGTGACCCGGACCAGGGACGGAGCCTGTCCCCAAGGGGATACGCATGGAGGCGTGAAAAGCCCCGACGACCGCAAGGTCGCCGGGGCTTTTCGTTGTGCAGCAATATGTTAGGGAGTTCAGCCGCCCGACTTGATCTTGTTCAGGGCCGATCCTGCCCGGAACCAGGCGATCTGTTCGTCGGTCATGGTGTGGTTGACCGGGAACGACTCGACGGCGCCGCCGCCGTGGGTCAGCTCGACTTTCAGAGGCTTGCCGGGGGCCAGAGCGGCCAGACCACGGATCGCGATACGGTCGTCCTGCTGCACCTTGTCGTAGTCGCCGAGATCGGCGAAGGTCAGCGGCAGGATGCCCTGCTTCTTCAGATTGGTCTCGTGGATCCGTGCGAAGCTGCGCACGATCACCGCGGCACAGCCCAGGTGCCGCGGCTCCATGGCGGCGTGCTCCCGCGACGATCCCTCGCCGTAGTTCTCGTCTCCCACCACGACCCAGCGCAACCCGGCGGCCTTGTAACCACGGGCCACGGCCGGCACCTCGCCCGTTTCGCCGGTGACCTGGCTCTTCACGGCGTTGATCTCCTCGGTGAAGGCGTTCACCGCGCCGATCAGCATGTTGTTGCTGATGTTGTCGAGGTGGCCACGGTACTTCAGCCATGGCCCGGCCATGGAGATGTGATCGGTGGTGCACTTGCCCAGGGCCTTGATCAGTACGGGCAAACCCTCGTAGTCGCCGTCGGGCCCCGGGCTGAAGGGCTCGAGAAGAGCCAGCCGCTCGCTGCCGGAATCGACGATGACCTCGAGACCGGACTTGTCCGCCGGAGGCGCCTGATAGCCTTCGACGGAGATCACGAACCCCTGAGGCGGCAGGGAGTCGGCTACGCCGGGAGCCGCGAGCTTGACCTGCTCTCCCGCATCGTTGGTCAGCGCATCGCGGCGCGGGTCGAACTTGAGGGTGCCGGCCAGACTGTAGGCCATCACGATCTCAGGGCTGCCGATGAAGGCATGGGTTTCGGGATTGCCGTCGGCGCGCTTACGGAAGTTGCGGTTGAACGAGGTAACGATGGAGTTGCGCTCGCCGGCCTCGACGTCGTCGCGCTGCCACTGGCCGATACAGGGACCGCAGGCGTTGGTCAACACCGTGGCTCCCAGACTTTCGAGCACGGCGAGCTGGCCGTCGCGTTCGATGGTGTTGTAGATCTGGTCCGACCCGGGCGAAATCCACAACGGAGCCTTGACCGTCAGGCCCTTGTCCTTGGCCTGCTGGGCCACGTCGGTGGCGCGGCAGATATCCTCGTACGAAGAGTTCGTGCAGCTGCCGATCAAGGCCGCGGACAGGATCGCTGGCCAGCCCTCGCGCTCGACGTCGGCGGTCATGGAGCCCACGGGGTGGGCGATGTCCGGCGAGTGGGGGCCGACCAGATGGGGCTCGAGGGTCGAGAGATCGATCTCGATGAGCTGGTCGTAGAAGCCCTCGGGATTGGCCGCCACTTCGACGTCGGCGGTCAACAGGTCCGTGTTCTCGTCGGCGAGGGCCGCCAAGTCAGTGCGGTTGGTGGCGCGCAGGTAGTCGCCCATGAGGTTGTCGTAGGGGAAGATGCTGGTGGTCGCACCCAGCTCGGCGCCCATGTTGGTGATGGTCGCCTTGCCGGTGCAGCTCAGCGCCGCGGTGCCGGGGCCGAAATATTCGACGATGGCGTTGGTGCCGCCCTTGACCGTGAGGATACCGCAGAGCTTGAGGATGACATCCTTGGGCGCTGTCCAGCCGTCAGGCGCGCCGGTCAGCTTGACGCCGATCAGCTTCGGATGCTTGACCTCCCAGGGCATGCCCACCATCACGTCGACCGCGTCGGCGCCGCCCACGCCGCAGGCCACCATGCCCAGGCCGCCGCCGTTGGGCGTGTGGCTGTCGGTGCCGATGATCAGTCCGCCGGGGAAGGCGTAGTTTTCCAGCACGATCTGATGGATGATGCCGCTGCCCGGCTTCCAGAAGCCCATGCCGTAACGTGCCGCGGCGGAACTGAGGAAGTCGTAGACCTCTTTGTTCACGTCCATGGCGTGGGCCTTGTCGGCCACGGCTCCCTTGTGGGCCAGCAGCAGGTGGTCGCAGTGCACGGTGGTGGGCACGGCGGTCTCGTCGCGGCCGGCCTGCATGAACTGGAGAATGGCCATCTGGGCGGTGGCGTCCTGCATCGCCACACGATCGGGACGCAGCGCCAAGGTCGCTTCGCCCCGGGCGAGGGTCTGGTTCGCGGGATCGTCGAGGTGACCGAAGAGCACCTTTTCGGCCAAAGTCAGGGGTCGGCCCAATCTGGCTCGGACGACCTGCAGCCGTTCCCGGGACCTGCGATAGACGTCCTGCACCATTTCCAGGGTGGTTTCGATCGCCATGCTCAGCCTCCACTCGTATCGCGGACACAAGGAGACGACGCCCCCCACGGTTGACCTAGGCGGGTCCGTCTCGCATTCTGGACAGATGTAATAGTCCCAATTTATCAGTTGCGCGACACGGAAGAAAGTCCGAGTTGCGAGAAAAGGCGGACTCCATGCGAAAGACCCTCGAAGTCGTCGATCAGGACGTCCTGCGGCAGGCCGCCGCACGCTGCCGCGAGCGGAACGTCGTGATCCCCACCCTGCAGCAGATGAAGCACCCCGACCTGGTGCCCGCGCGCATCCGCGAACGTCTGCTGGAAGTCGGGCTGTGGGACATCGATCCGGTGAACCTCTTTCGCATTACCTGGAAGAACGATCCCCAGAGCGGACTCTACAACGAGGGCAACTGGGTGGAGTTTCCCAGCGAACTGACCGGGGTTTCCGCCCGCATCATCGGCATCGTCGGCAAGTACTTCCCCACCGGCGCCCACAAGGTCGGCGCCGCCTTCGGCTGTCTGGTGCCGCGTCTGGTGACCGGCGCCTTCGACCCCGTGAGCCAGAAGGCCGTCTGGCCGAGCACCGGCAACTACTGCCGCGGCGGCGCCTTCGACTCACGCCTGCTCGGCTGCAAGTCGGTGGCGATCCTCCCCGAAGAGATGAGCCGTGAACGCTTCGAGTGGCTGGCCGAGGTGGCCGACGAGGTCATCGCCACGCCGGGCTGCGAGTCGAACGTGAAGGAAATCTACGACAAGTGCTGGGAGATCAAGCGCACCCGGCCCGAGTGCGTGGTCTTCAACCAGTTCGAGGAATGGGGCAACGTCCGCTGGCACTACCATCTCACGGGCGGCATCGTCGAAGAGATCCACAACGCCGTGGTTGCTGAAGGCCAACGCTTCGCCGGCTGGATCTCGGCCACAGGATCGGCAGGCACCCTCGCCGCCGGCGACTACCTCAAGGAGCGCTTCCCCGGTTCGCTGATCGCCGCCGTGGAGGCCCTGCAGTGCCCGACCCTGCTGAGCTTCGGCTTCGGCGGCCACCGCATCGAGGGCATCGGCGACAAGCACGTGCCCTGGATCCACAACGTGCGCAACACCGACGCCGTGATCGCCGTGGACGATCAGCAGCCCATGGACCTGCTGCGTCTGTTCAACGAGCCGGCAGGCCGCGAGACGTTGCGCGAAGCCGGCGTCGACGCGTCGCTGATCGAACAGCTCGATCTGCTGGGCATCTCCTCGCTGTGCAACCTCGCCGCCGCCATCAAGACCGCCCGCTACTACGACATGGACGGACGCGACATCCTCTACCTGCCGCTGACCGACTCCCTCGAACTCTACGGTTCCCGCCTCGAGGAGCTGAACGCCACCCACGGCGCCTACGGCCGCGACGACGCCCAGCGCCACTACGCCCGCTGGCTCCAGGGCTGCACCCCCGACCACATGCGCGAACTCGGCTACGCCGAACGCAAGCAGCTGCACAACTTCAAGTACTTCACCTGGGTGGAGCAGCAGCAGCGCGACGTGAACGACCTGCGCCGCCTCTGGGACCGCGACTTCTGGCCGGAAATGTACGCCGAGGCCGAACTGTGGGACGAGGCGATCGGGAGGTTCAACGAGATGGTGGGGTTGGGCTAGCTAAAACTTGACAAGGGCGCGGAATCGCTGCCGGATCCGCGCCCCTGCCCGATTCCAATCGAATCTAGCGGAAGCTCCTTTTGAGGTCACCCCAGTTCATGTTTTCGTTGGGGATGGGGCCGCAATTTGCACACCCCTGACCAAACGCTCCAATGATTCCACATCCGCCGACCCCAGGGAGAGCAGGGGAGATCATACATAGTTGATAATCGTCCACTGTGTAATCGCAATAGAGAGGGTCGGCATTGATTTCAAGTTCGCCCAGACTTTCATCCTCCACAGGGCCATCGGCGTTGTCGTAGTAGAGGTTACAAGACCGTATCACCGTGGTATTCAGGGTGAGACCCGCCCCGCCTCGATCGGACGTGACGATATTATGAGTAAAGGTCACGAAGGAATCGAGCCTCACCGACCCCGATCCGGGCCCCGAATTGTCGTGGAATGTATTGCCTGAAACGACTCCCACTGAACTTTGATACAACAACGCACCCGCACCCGCCGGAGAACTGTTGCGAAGAAACAGACAACCCATCACATCAAGGTGAGCACCCAGCGTGTTGACGGCACCACAGTTGCCCAAGGACGTGTTGTCGGCGATCATGCAATCGTCGAGGAGTACATATGCATCGTTGCTCAAGCTGAGTGCTGCGCTGTGGACTGAGCATGAGTTGCGCACGAAGTCGCAGGCCACGAATGTGGCGCTCGTGCCTAAGTGGCGGACATGGACGGCATTCGATCCTATCGTGACGTTATCGACAAACTCGCAATCATCGACCAGGACCGTGGCTTGCTGCCATATAAGCAGAGCCGATGGATCTACACCGTGAGCTCTCGCAAACCTCAACCCCCTAAGCGTCACATCGATCTGGCCGCCGATATTCATGATGCGACGAATACTCTCTCCGTCGATCGTGACCGAGGGCCGGCCTCCAACCGCATCCAACGTAATGGAATGGGTAATATCGATGAACTCAGGGTAGACACCAGGCATGATCTGGATGATATCACCGGACACGGAAGCTGCCAGAGCACCATTGATAGTCGTATGATCTCCTGCGCCGGAAGGGTCGACTAGGATCGTCGCGGCCATAGCTGAACAGGAGAGAATAAGAACTGCGAAGATGCGACTGAAGGTCATCATAATGAAGGCTCCTTATTGAATATGCTGTCAACTCACCCAGCAACTGACCGTCATCGGAAAACATATACTGTGATAAGCATAGTGTATTGGATCGGTGGTTTCGGGTCAAGCCCACTGCCGCTTCAATAGCCTGTACAGCGCACTGATCGGCCGGCAAGGACAAAATGTCGAGCCATGCTACGACTTGGGCGAGCGAGCGATCACCATGAGTCGATCGCCAAAGCGTCCAGTCATTCGTGTCAGCGGTACATTGAGGACATGGATGGCTTTCTTGAGCCTGTAAAGAGCGCGCCCACCCTTTGTATTCAGTGAGCCAGCGGGTACGATATCGTTGATCAGACGAACATTGGAAAACCGGTCCTCGAACATCATTCGCGATGTCCGCAGAGTGAACTCGTGAAGATGGTACGGCGCATCGGGAAGCGTCATCACCTTTCCAGACAACCTCAGGAAACCCGTAGCGATACTAGACGAGATCAATTCGAAGGTCGTGGGAATCCTGACGATGGCGACACCGCCCGGACTGAGCAGCTCGGCGATGAGAGCCAGCAGTCCCACGGGGTTCGGCACGTGTTCCAGCACATCGCCCGCGTAGACAATATCCCAGGCACCGGCATATGGGGCTGGGTCGAAGTCCACGACATCGCCGACGTGGAGTCCGATATCGAACCGGTCCCGGGCGACGCCGGCCGCGTGTTCGGAGATTTCGATGCCGGAGACCGTCATCACACCCGCAGCCCTCGCACCAGCCAGCAGGTGGCCGGTCGCAGCACCGATTTCGAACAGGGATTTTGCGGCCCGGTGATGAACCAGCAGATGTTCCTCGACGAACCTACGGGTCTGGGCCGAGCTCGACGACATCCTATCCTCATAAGTGAGACCTGCGTCCGCCAAACCGTGGAGTCCGTGTTCGAAGTAATCCTGGTCATAGAACGAGGAAATCTCCACCGGACCCGGCTGTGGATCCACTGCGATCAACGAGCATGTAAGGCAGCGGCTCAGACGGTATTCTGCTTCGCGCCATAGATAGCGATATGGCAGGAGGATGCGCTCCGTCTTTCCGCAAAGCCCGCAGATCACGGCGATGACCCATTCTGATCCCAGACGTCGTTCGCTTCCGACCCATTCCGAATCGCCTCGACCTCATGACTCGACAGCACCCGCCAACGCCCCGGCGACACCGCGTCGATGCTTACCGGTCCGATCCGCAGTCGATGGATGGAGCGGATGGACTGGCGGAGCGCCTGGAAGAGATTGCGGATCTGCCGGTTCTTGCCTTCGCGCAGGACCATGCGCACGACGGTCTGCCCGTCGGTGAGCGATTCCATGGAAATGGACACAGGCTTGACCAGGCCCGACTTCGGCACCTGCACACCGGAGGCGATGAGGCTGAGCTGGATGTCGGTCATCTCACCGTCCACGTAGACAAGGAACTCCTTGTCGAAGCCGTGACCGCTGGCCGCCTTGGCGTTCCAAGCGCTGTCGTTGGAGACAAGTAGAAGACCTGAGGTGTGGGGATCGAGGCGGCCGGCAGACGAGAGGCCAGGGACTTCGCTGGGGAGAAACTCGCTGATCAGACGCGTACGGTGAGACACGGTGGAACTGGTGGCCACGTTCAAGGGCTTGTGGAACGCCAGATAGGTGCGGATGACCTCGATGATCCGCGTGCCGTCGATCCTGATCTCGCAGTCCGGCCCGACTCCCTCGCTTGGATCCAGGATGCGGCGGTCGTCGACCTGGACCCTGCCGGCGCGGATCATCTCTTCGGCCTGACGCCGTGTCGCATAGCCGGCCTTGGTGATCGTACGGGCGAGGCCGCGCAACGGCGTCTCATGATCGACGGCACTGGGAGTGTCCGGAATGTCTTGGAAGGTGGTCTCGGGTGTCGGTCGTTTCTTCATTCTCGTCCGTCCCGGGTCAAGGGAGGGGTCATGTGATCCACCAGATCACGCCGGCGGCATAAGCGATGAGCATGGCCGCGCCTAAAACGCGGGGAATCCGTCCGCGGACTGCGAGGACCGCGGCAAGGGCCAAGGTCATGATCCACAGACTCGGGATCTCGCGGCTGATGACGTCCCTAGGTACGGGCACATCCTTGATCACGGCCACCGGCCCGCCGACGGCCAAAAGGTTGAACAGGTTCGATCCGACCACGTTGCCCAGGGCGATGCCGCTCTCGCGGCGCGCGGCCGCTATCAGAGTGGCCGCCAATTCCGGCAGGCTCGTGCCCACGGCCACCAGGGTCAGGCCGATGACGATCTCAGAGGCTCCCAACATCCTGGCGATCTGCGAGGCCGAATCGACGATCCAACGGCCGCCGAGGATCATGGCTCCGGTACCAGCCCCTGTGAGGATCAACCCTATTATGATACCACGTCCGCGGCCTTCGTTCGACCGTTCATCGTGAACGCGTCCCATACCCTGGACGATTGAGCGGACCGTGACCCATCCGAACAGGATCATCAGGATGATGCCGTCGGGGCGGTCCAACTTACCGTCCAGGCCCAGAATCGTGAACAGGGCAGTGCCGACGAGCAACGCCGGAACTTCCAGGCGCCACAGCGACCGATCGCCTGGAGGCGATAGAAACAGCACCGAGATGCCCAGTATCAGGCCCACGTTCGCCACGTTGGAGCCAATGACGTTGCCGAGCATGAGGTCTGTGCTGCCGCGCAGCGCCGCCATCAACGAGACCACGAGTTCCGGGGCCGACGTGCCCCAGGCCACGACCGTGAGTCCCACCAGCACCGACGGCACGCCGAGGGCCCCGGCCAGGCGCGAACCCCCGGTAACCATGGACCAGGCGCCCGCCACGAGGAACGCCACGCCCAGCAGGAAGATGAAGACGTCGAACAGCACTCTAGTCGTCCCCTTCGACCAAGGCGGCGGCCCGGACAGGCGAGGCTTCCGCACCTTCCAACTTCAAGGGAAGCACCAGCAAGGTGAAGGGCCGTGCCGGCAGCGCATTCAGGTTGGCCATGTTCTCGACGTTCAGCAACCCGGCTGCGGCCAGCACGACGTGGGCCGACTGGTCGACGGCGTTGTCGATGGAGGGACTGTCGATCCCCACGCCCTTGAGTCCGGCGTCGGCGAGTCGCTGCGCGGTTTCGACGGCCAACCAGGGCCAGGAAGCGTAATATTCAGGCGTGGTCCAACGGCTCTCCCAGCCTGTGCGGAAGATCACGAACTCCACATGCTCGAGATCCACGCCGTCGAGGACTTCCGGGCCGATCCTCCCTTCAGCGGCATCGATCACCACGGCCGGGCCGCAGCATCGCGCCAAGGGGAATTCCTCAAGGGAAGCCTCTCCCGCCCGGAAATGCAGGGGCAGGTCGATGTGGGTGCCGGCGTGGCATCCCATTTCGAATGCGGACGACTGGTGGCCGGTCGGACCGTGCTCGGTAAGACGTCGGATGACGGGCATCGTCTCGTCGCCGGGATACACGGCCATGCCGGTGCTCGAAACATGGCTCAGGTCGATGATGGTCATGGCTCCGTCCAGCGCTTAGCGGAGTGAAGTGTCGGACCAGGTGTTCTCGCTGCGTTGCAGAAAGCACACCTCGAATTCGGAAGCGAAGAGGATACGTTCGGCCTCGTCGAGCCGTTCCGCAAGACGCGATGGCTGACCGGATACCTCGGCGATGGCCAGAAACACCCTTTGGTGCAGATCCGGCGGCCCCACCTGGGCCACGGCGAAGCCCTCGTGGCGCAGCCGCTCCACCAACCCGTACAGCTCCTTGCGGCGCTCCTTCAAGCTCCCCGCCAACGGCAGCCGCAAATCGGCGATCAACGTAGAAGTATGAACCCGAACATCATCCATTCCAGCCCTCCCCCCACAAACTACACCCTCCCCCCCCTTCCCATCACCCAAAATCCCCCCATCCTCCTCCTATAAACGAGGCCCCGGGCGAATGCCCGGGGCCAAAGCTGCCCCCCCCTCGAGGACAGCGGAAGGGCCGTCAGAATCGATGTCAGGCTGTTTCGATTCTGACGGCCCTTCCGCTGTCCCCTCTGACGGCCCTTCCGCTGTCCCCTTCTTACTTAGAAAGCACCATCTTGTGCGACACCGACGAGCCCCCTGCCCGCACCCGCGCCACATAAGTCCCGCTGCCGACCTGGCGTCCGACGTCGTCGCGGCCGTCCCATTGCAGACCGGTCTGCCCCGCCGGCAGTTCGCCTCGATGCAGTGTCCGCACCACACGTCCCTGCAGATCGATCACATCGACGATCGCAGGGCCCGCCTCGGTCAAGGAGAAGCGGATGGTCGTTGCCGGGTTGAACGGGTTGGGGTGGTTCCCCTGGATCCTGAACACAGGAGGCGCGTCGCCCACCGGCGTACCGGGGTCGACGACCTCGAGGGTGACCGCGATCACTTCCGGACCTGTCGGCGCATCGTTGTCCAGGACCACGAAACCGTCGTAGAAGCCCGGCGTCATGCCGTTGGTGTCGAACCCGAGCATGAACTCGTAGGTCGTTCCTTGAGGCACCGCCACCGGGGTGATCGGCACCACGAAGAGCCAAGGCACCGTGCCGTGGATCACGAACTCGGCGTTGCTGACGTCCTGCACCGAGCCGTCCACGCTGCCCACGCGCAGCAGACAGTGGGTCGAGGAGGCGCCGGCGACCGTCCAGGGTTCGGACCCGTCGTTGGTCGTGCTGGCGAACAGCACTTCCCAGGTCGATCCGGAGTCACGGCTCAGTTCGATCTTCACGTCGGCCAGGACGGTGGCCGTCCAGGACAGGGTTTCGACAGAACCGACAGCCAGGAACTCGCCGCCGTCGGGAGCCACGACCGACACTTCGGGCACCGCGGCGCCGCAGCAGTCCACGTCGGCCCAGATCAGCAGGTCGCCGGCGAAGCCGTAGCCGTCGACGAGCTCCTGATATCCTGAAGCATCCCACAGATTGAAGTTGAAGCAGCTGGTCGGAGTCGTGTCCACGGCGATGCCCACCGGACCGGCGGCATTGAGGAACTCGAAGACCAGATAGTAGGGACCTGCTCCCACATCGGTACACGTGAAGTCGCAGGGCACCTCGATGTCGTAATAGCCTGCAGCGGCTTGAGCCACGACGGTGATCGGCGCCGAGGTGTCGATGACGGCTCCGGGACCGCTGCAGCCGCCCGCGTCGGCGGCCAGTTGGACCCGGACCTGGGGCGTGGACGTCGTGCCGAGATAGAGGATCATGTGCACGGCGCGGACGTTGAATCCGGCGGCGCAGCTGCAGGCGGCGGCCGCGGGATCGATCTTCACCGCGTAGCTCTCGTTCCCGGCCCACCAGGTCGTGTACTGACCCTGGATGTTGGCCGTGTCATTGTTGCCGTACACGCAGTCGCCCACGTAGCGATCGGCGCTTGGGGATGCCTCGCCCGGCGTCCGTTGCAGATCCGGAGCAGCACGGTCGATCCTGGCGGCGGACAAGGGCCGCGACGACCCGCTCTTGAGGACCGCCGTCGGATCGATGTCCATGACCATGCCCGTGAAGTTCAGGACCGAACCGACGTCGCCCGGATTGCTCACGGTGACGAATTCGAGTCCGCTTTCGTTGATGTTCTGCGTATGGAGCACCGAGTTGGCGCTGAGCTGGATCGCGGGGATCGGCAGGATTTCGTTGCGGTCGACGGTCATGTCCCAACTCGCCGAGGCGGAGGTTCCCGTGTTCACGACCACCAGGCAGGTCCAGATCATCGATTCGATGGGTGTGCTCAGCGACGCCGTAGCGTCGTTGTTGGCGTCGAGAGTCACGCGTTCGATCACACCGGAGCCGTCGGTTTTCTTGGTGACGGCCATCAGGGCCATCGACGATCCGTTCTGACCGTTGAACTGGATGTCGAGGGTCCCGGTCAGGCCCGTGAAGCCGGCGCAGTAGAAGTTCTTGGCCGCCAGGGCGGCGGTCGTGCCCGACTGAACATTCGGGTAGACGCCGATGCCCGTCACCGGACCGGTCGGGTAGCCGCTGGCTTCGCCGTAACCCGTCGCGCCGAGGGTCCGCGTTCCGGTCACGACGTTCCAGGCCGCAAACGAAGCGTAACCGTCGGCGAGGGAATCTCCGTAGCTGCCCAGGATCGAGTTGTAGGAGTTGAGCACGGGTTCACCCGTGTGGCTCGAGCGCCAGTTCCAGAAGTCGATGATGATCTGGTTGGTGTACGTCTCGCTCATCCACAGCTGCCAGATGCAGTCTTCGTAGGAGCCGGAGCCGCCGTTGTTGAGCGACAGCTGGGGGCTGGTGATGCCGCAGCCGCTCGGCAGGTAGTTGTAGTAGTCGTTGACCTGGTCGAAGACGATATCCTCCATCCAGGTGGCGTCGAGTTCCACCCAGCCGCCTTCGCTCCAACCGCTCTGGGCGCGCTGGGAGGCGTGCTTGAATTCGTGGGCGCAGGTCACCTTGGCTGCGCCGAGCACGTCGCCGTCGGGATCGTCGTTGGGCGGGAAGCCCACGAAGGTGTTGTGCAGGACGATCCGGGTGGCCGTGCCCGAGATCACCGTGGTGTATCCGTAGTACGACATGTTCTCGAAGCTGATGGGATACGGATGGCTGGGAGGCGCCGTGAAGCCCATGCTTACGATCTCGGTTTCCCATGAGGTGTCGAGGTACTCGGCGCAACGCTCGACATAGTCGGGAACGCCGTTGGCCGGATTGACGTCGGTTGCCGGAACGGCGTTGCCGCCTGTGGTCAGGTAGGTCAGGTTGTAGTGGCCGAGAGGACTCAGGTACGTGGCCTTGTTCTCACTCGGGAGCGGCGTCAGATACCCGTCGATGCGCTTGATCGTCTCGCTCGAGAGGGTCGGCCTGAGCTCCTCGTAGTTCTGCATCAGGGCGGTGCCGCATTTCAAGGGCGGGAACGACTCGGGGCGCCAGGCTTCAGGCAGGGCGTCGTGATCGAAGCCATAGAAGAAAGCGTAGAGCAGAGCCTGCTCCTGATCGAGTTGGCCATCGGCGACGGCGATCTCGAGGCGATCGATGAAGGTCATGTCCGTATCGTGCACCACTGAGGCGACAGCAGAAACGGTGAGCAGTGTGACGAACATAGACAGAATAACGAATCTGCGGACCATGACAGCCTCCAAGCGCGCCAATGAAATGGACTGAGCTCCCCAAAGAGTTTCCCTGACTTCACATTATATCACGAAACGTGCTGTGGAATAATCACAAACCAGAACTGAGACGGGTTGACAGCGCTCCGCCCTGCCCTCACCATCGCCCCATGTCGCTATTACGTACAATGATACGGCCTTTTCGGCTGTTGTTGTTCGTCTGTGTCCTGTGCATCACGGCAGGCTGTGGAGAACGTCTCGACCGGGACAAACGGGTCGGCCTGCCGGGCATCCCCGAATCTCCCACCGAACGCTTGCCCGGCCACGCCCGCGACCTGGCCCAGATTCAGGCCGAGGGTGTGTTGCGTGTGATCACACGACCCGGCCCCCTGACCTACATGGTTTTCCAGGGTGACGAGGCAGGGTTTGAATTCGAGCTGTTGCGCATTTTCTGCGACGAATGGAATCTCGACATCGAGGTCGTCTTGCTCCGTCCCGGGGAAGACCCGTTCCACCTGCTCGACGAAGGCCGCGGCGATCTGATCTCCACAGGTCTGCTCAACGAGAATGAACTCAAGAACCGCTGTGGTCTCACCCAGGCCTTCGAGCACACGGGCTTGCATCTGGCCCTGCCGGCATCCGATCCCGATGTCGACACCCTGAACATACCCATAGGCCTCAACGTGACGGTTCCAGCCGGTTCCCAGGCGTTGAGGGCCCTGCGTCGCCTCCGTGAGCAGGATCGGCTGGACATCCGGATCCTGCGGGCCCGACCCCAGCTCGCCGACACGGACCTCATGCGCATGGTCGCCTGGGGCGAAATCGAGGCCACCGCAGCACCTGCCAGCTCCATCGAGGCCGCCGCCGCCCAGCTCGGCAACCTGGTCGTCGGCCCACCCATCGGCCCACCCAGCCATCGGGTCTGGGCCGTCGGCTCCGCAAGTCAGGCCCTGCGCGATGCCCTCGACCGCTATCTGGCCCGCAACTACGGCCGTCTTCCCGACGGTGCGAGGCGCAGTCGCAACTACGGCATCGTCCACGACCGGTACATCAGCGACCCCAAGCAGGTGCGCTGGTACCGGCAGGATCGTTTCCGGCCCGACCGGAGCGGCGTGCTCTCGCCCTGGGACACCATGATCAAGCGCGAGTGCGAACCCTTCGGGTTGGACTGGCTGATCGTGGCGTCGCTGATGTTCGAGGAATCGCGCTTCGACCACGAAGTGGTCAGCTCGGCCGGCGCGGTGGGATTGATGCAGGTGATGCCGCGGATCTCCGAGGCCGACAGCGCGGCCCTGAGCCAACCGGAGCTGAACATCCGCGAAGGCGTCGCCCATCTGGCGGACATCTGGAACTCCTACGACTACCTGCCCGACACGGACCGCTGGCCCTTCACCCTGGCCACCTACCACGCCGGCATCGGCCACATGAACGACGCCCGCCGCATCGCCATGGACGCCGAACTGGATCCCAACGTCTGGCGGAACAACGTCGAGGTGGGGCTGCACCGCCTGCGCGACCGCGGCCACTACAGCCGCACGCGCCACGGCTACTACCGGGGCGACATGTCGGCGGATTACGCGGAGTCGATCCTCAGGCGCCGGAAGATCTACAAGATCATGCTCGAGCGTTATGAAGGGCGGCCGGAAGGCATCCGACGCCAAAGCAGGGCCGACGATACCGAAGCCAGCACGCAGAATCCCGCCGCGATCACGAATACCTCGCGATAGCCGAACAGGCGCAGGACGGCGTAGCCGGTCAGAGGCCCCACCACGCCCCGCAACCCCACCATGGCCACGTGCACGCTCTGGTAATGACCCCCCTCGCCCTCGGGCGCGAAGGCGATCGAACCCACGTTCCAGGTCACGTTCACCCCCGACATGGCCACGGCGTACATGCCGAAGGCGAAGTAGGCGGTGGCGGCCGGGCCCAACCCCATGAGGGAACCGCCGAAGGCCAGAGTCAGGGGATACAGGGCCAGCAGGCCGAACGACAGCACGCACAGGCGCACCGGATGGAAACGGTCCATCCAGCGGCCCATCAACGGGCCCAGCAACGCCACGCCGGCCGAGGCGATGAGCACGCGCGCCGAGGAAATCTGCTCGTAGCCGAGGTTGAGTTCATCGGTGAAGAAGAGGGGCACGACAGGATTGAGCATCATGAAGGCCATGCCGTAGAGCATGAAGTTGCCCTCGAACCAGCGGAACGGTTTGTCGGCATGGATGGTGGCCAGGGCGTCGCGGACGGGATCGACGAAAGAGGCCAGCAATCGTCGTGGCGCCAGACCTTGGAGCGACGGCCGAGGCAACTCCAGCAACCGTCGGACGTCGCGGGTTGAACCCGCCGGCCTGGGCAAGGTGGCCAGGATCAGCGGATATCCGAAGCCGATCACACCGACCACCGGATAGATCCACCGGTAATTGGCGGGATCACGATCGAGGAGCATGCCCAGAACCAGACTCGTGAGGGCCGCAGTGACGTGTTGGACCAAGGCGCCGTGGCCGAAAAAACGTCCGCGCCGCGAGGAGTGGAAGTTCTCCTGGAAGATGCTGTTCTGAGCCGGGTAGACCAAGGCGGCGAACACATAGACAACACCAAGGATGACCACGAACCAAGGAGCCGTGACCGCGAAGGGCGCCAACAGCAGGATGGCACGGCCGCCGAGCCCCCCCCAGAACAGCACTCTGCGGCGTCCTACCCGCACCAGCAGATGCCCCCAGGACAAGGCCAGCAGCATGGCGGCAGTGTCCATCGTCACCGCCGCAGTCACCAGGCCGCCGCCGGCCTGCAGCGACTTGGCCAGCACGAAGGGAAAGAGCAGATAGCCGGCCCACCACACGCCCTGGAAGACCATGCCGAGCAGATAGCGGCGCAGGGTCACGCTTTCGACGGGATCGGGGGTCCGGCCGTCGAAGTAGGTGCGGTTCCAGGCTGATGTGATGGAGGCGAACATGGGGGGGATGATCGCACCGAGACCGGGCCGGCGCCAGAGGGATTGATGTCGAGAACGATGCTGCGTTGACGCTTCACCCGGATCACGGCTAGCATCGATCAACCAGGCTGCAACGCCGCGCTGCCCACGACGTCAAGAAATCTCGAGGTCAACAACATGAAACGGTCCGCTCTGATCGCAACGGCCCTGCTGATCCTGGTCCTCGCCGGCTGCGGCTACGACCGTTCCGCCACCAATGCCGGAAACGATCCCCCCACCCTGGCCGGCGGCAGCGCCGCCGCCGGAGTCGTCGCGGTCACCCACGGCGGCGTGGGCTCCCCCCCCGAGTGGAGCCCGGACTGCCAGGCCGCCGCCGAGGTCGCCGCCGGCCATGTCGGCAGCGGGTCGGGCGCTCTCGACGGCGCCGTGGCCGGCACCGTGGTGATGGAGAACATCCCGCGCTTCAACGCCGGCACCGGCGCCAACATCCGCCTCGACGGCCACACGATCCAGATGGATGCCGCGCTGATGACTTCGGCGGGCGAGTTCGCGGCGGTGGCCGTGATCGAACGGGTGCGCAACCCGATCACCGTGGCCCGCCTGGTCCTCGACACCCCTCACCGCATGCTCGCCGGCGAGGGCGCCACCCGCTTCGCCCACGCCATGGGCGTGCCGGACGAGGTGCCCACGTGCCCCGAGGCCGAAGCGAAGTGGCGGCGGCGCGTGGCGGCCCTGCTGCGGGGCGAGGCCGGGGGCGGCTACGACACGTTCGACTGGCGGCGGGCCTGGAACTTCGTGGGGCCGATCCCCTCGCCCGCCGACACCCTGGTCGAGGATCACGGCGTGGGCGACACCGTCGGCACGGTGGTGCGCGACGCCGAGGGCAACTTCGCGGCCACGCTCTCGACCGGCGGCACGTCGATCACCCTGCACGGGCGGGTCGGCGACGTGCCGATCTACGGATGCGGGTGCTATGCCGGACCGGCGGGAGCGGTGGCCTGCACCGGGCACGGGGAGGAGATCATCCGGTTGGGGTTGGCGCGGGAGGTCTATCGTCGGCTGGAGGCGGGGGTGTCGGCCCAGGAGGCGGTTCGCGAGGCTTGCGCCGGGTTCCCTGTCGAGTGGTCGGTGGGCGTGATCGCCGTGGGGCGTGACGGCTGGGGCGTGGCGGCGAATCGGAGCATGGCTTATGGGGTGGTCGGGGAGTAGGTGTCGCGCTTGATGGATGGTGGTGTGGGTGCGTGGATCCACGCCACCATCCATCAACCCTCCCCCGGCCAGGTCCGCCGCAGGATCATCCAGATCATCCCCAGCCCGATGGCGTGCTTCACGAGGATCGCCAGCATCTTGCCCGCGAAGGCGTGCCAGCCGATGCGCATGCTGGGCTCAAGCCGCCGCTCGCGGTAATATTCGCCGATCACCGCGCCCGCAAACGCCCCCAGAAAACTCCCGACCAGAGCCCCGACCACCGGAATCGCGCCGTTGCCTGCGGCCGCCCCCACGAGCCCGCCCACGAACACGCCGGTCACCCCGTACCGCGTCGCGCCCTTCTTGGCCACATACACCAGGCCGAGCAACGACTCGATGACCTCGCCAACCACGGTCATGGCCGCGAACAAACCCAACAGCGGCCAGGTGATCGCCGTGAAGCCCGTCGCCAAACCCCAGATCAGTGCCAAAGCGCAGATCACGACGTTGCCGCCCAGCCCCAGCCAGGTCAGCAGCGAGGCGCAGACGAGCAGCAGGGCCCAGAGAGAGAACAGTGTCCACTCGCCCAGGCCCTGCAGGAATCCCAGCACGCCGTCCAACGGCTACTCCTCGAGGCGGAAGAGTTTCTCCCCGGCCGTGATCGCGACGTCCAGGCGGTTGCCCTCGGACGGCAGCGTGCAGTTGTACTTCTCGTGGTTGTAGTCGCAGAGGGGGTTGTAGGCGAAGTTGAAGTCGAGATCGACCATGCCGGCCTCGTCGACCTCAAGGTCCAAGTAGCGGCCGCCGGGGTAGGTCTCGGTGCCGGAGGTGGCGTCGTAGAAGGGCAGCCAGAGGTAGTCGTCGTGGGCCGCGGTATCGACGGGGCCGAAGACGGCCAGGGTATGAATGGCGTCCTGGTAGCGGAACGAGACCGTGCCCTTCTGCAGGTACTTCACGACGTCGCCCTTGCGCTTGACCAGGTCGATGGTGTCGGGCTTCACTTCGGCGACGAACGGCACCGAGAAGCGCAGAGAGGCTTCCGGCCAGTAGTAGTTGAGTCCGCGGAAGCCGGGAATGTCTTCGGACATCAACGGAGACGTCTCCGGGTCCATGAACTCCTCGTTCTTGTCGATGCGCATTTCGACGAGGCGGATCTCCCAGGCTTCCTGTTCCTCGGCGGTCATGGCGACGGCGCCCGGGGCGTCCTGGTCGGAACCGCCGCCGCAGCCGGCGAGCACGGCGACGAAGAGAAAGCAGACGAGGGCGAAGGCGGTCGGGATCCGAAGGTCGACGGTCATGGCTGGTCTCTCCACGTAAAAAACTGGATCGAGGCCGACAGTGGACGTCGGCCCCGTGAATCGCTACTGTAGCGGCCGGACATGATAACACACGACCGACATTTGCGAAGCGTGAACCACGACGCGGCCCTGGTGTTCCTCACCGCGGTCCTCGGACGCCTGCCCGCCCTCGGCGCCTGGTGGAACCGGGACGACTGGGGGCTGCTCGCCCGCGCCTCCGGCCTGATCGGCGGCGACGATCTGCCCGCCCGCTGGCTCAGCACCGTGCTTTACTGGGATCTGGGCCTGCCCCTGTTCGGCCTCTCCCCCGACCCCTGGACCTGGACCCGGCTGCTGCTGCACGGTGCCGTGGCGGCCTTGACGGTGCGCCTGGCGGCCCGTCTCGACTTCGGGCCCGCGGCCCGGTTGGCGGCGGGTCTGCTGGTGGTCGTCACGCCGCTCGCGTTTACGCCCCTGTACTGGGCCGCCGGCGTGCAGGAGCTCCTGGGCGCGGCGCTGGCCCTCGCGGCGATCGAACGCGTGCTCGCCGGGGGCGGCCGCAACCTGGCCCTGGCGGCGATCGTCGGTACGGCGGCGATCCTGAGCAAGGAGAACGCCTTGCTGCTGCCTTTGCTGCTGGGTGGCATGGCCGCGGCCCGGCCCGGACGCGACCGCCGTCCGTTGGCGATGATCGCCGTGGGGCTGGGGATGATTGCGATCATGGAGAGCCTCATCGTCCTCCGACATTTCGCCCTGGGCGGCGGCAGCTCATACGTCGTCGAGCTGCTGGCCCCCCTGCCGAACCTGACCCAATACGGCTGGTGGATGATCACCCCGTGGCCGACCTTCACCGCCCGCTGGACCCCTCTGGTCGGCGCCGGCGGCCTGGCCATGTGGAGCCTGTGGGGTACGTACGCCTGGCATGGAAGAGGCCACGGCGACCTACGCCCCCTGGCCCTGTTCGCGGCCGCCATGTTGAGCCTCGCGCCCGTCCTCGCGCTGCGCTCCCACGTGTTTCCCTATTACGCCTACCTGGCCTGGATCCCCGCGGCGCTGACCCTCGCCGGCGCCTTGTGCGGGCGCCTCGCCGCCACGCCCCGTCCGGCGACGACCCTCGGCGTGGCCCTGCTCGCCGCCGCCCTCGCCTGGGGCGGCACCACCGTCCGCTTGAAGGCCCGCGGCGACGACGGCCTGTCCAGCGACCCGACGGTCCTGGCCACCGCCCTGTCCCATCACGTTCTCGAAGTGCTGACGCAGCTTCCCGGCGAACCCGACGAGGTCGTGATCCTACGGCCGGACGTCGACAGATCCGGTCGCGCCCGTCCGAGCCGTCTGCACGCCGCCCTCGCTGGCGATCTCGGCTTGCAGATCGGCCTTCCCGACGGTCCCGAAGTGCGGTGGGCCGAGACATTGACCGGCATCAAGCGCGACGTGCTGGTGGTGGCCGACGACGACACGCGTATCCGCTACTGGGGTCCGTCGATCCAGGCCCGCCTGAACCTCGTGCTTACGCGCATTGGCCAGGGCCGCCCTGGCGAAGCCGCCGACCTGCTCCTGCGCACGCTGCAGGGCGCCGACCAGACGCTGCCGGTGATGTTCGACGCCTCCATGCTCACGGTCCCCATAGGCACCGTGATCGAACACGCACCGGAATTCCTCGCGGCCATCGACGGCGCTCAGGGCGACCCCCACGAGCGGGCCGCCCTGCGCGCCGCCGCAGATCGCATTCTGGAGATGGCCGACGTACGGCCCGACCCTGTGCTACCTTGACGACCTGACCATCCACCTGACGGGAGACCCCTTGGAGACCTTTCTGAACAGCGGCGTCGGCCCCTGGACCGCCGGCGAAGTCCTGACCGCCTTTCTGTTCCTGATCGGCGCCTTCATCGTACGCGCCGTGGTGATCTCGGTGATCGGCCGCCGTCTGCAGGTCTGGGCCGAACGCACCGAAACCGAAGCCGACGACATCGCATTGCGGGCCATCGTGGGTCCGGTGGGTTCGCTGGTCATGGTGGTGGGCGTGTACCTGGCGTTCCGGGCCTTGGCGCCGAGCGCCGAGGACGTGGTGAGCTGGTCGGAGAAGATCTTCCGGGTGCTGCTGACGCTGATCGTCGCCTGGGGCGTGTTCCGCCTGGTAGACGCGGCGGCCGTCATCCTGGGCGAGATGGCCCGCCGCACCGACAACACCTACGACGACCACCTCGTGCCCCTGCTGCGCAAGGCGTCGAAGGTGCTCGTGGCGGTGATGGCGTTCCTGCTCGCGGCTCAGAACATGGGCTACTCGGTGTCGGGACTGCTGGCGGGCCTGGGCCTGGGCGGCTTCGCCTTCGCCCTGGCGGCCAAGGACACCATCGCCAACCTCTTCGGCGGCGTGACGATCCTGCTCGACCGCCCCTTCCGCGTGGGCGACTGGATCACCTTCGACGGCACCGACGGCGTGGTCGAGGAGATCGGCCTGCGCAGCTCGCGCATCCGCACCTTCGCCAAAACGTTGACTGCGGTGCCCAACCAGACCCTCGCCAACGCCACCGTCGAGAACCACTCGCTGATGCCCAAACGGCGTGTGAAAATGAGCGTCGGAGTGACCTACGACGCGACGCCCGACCAGATGCGGACGTTGGTCGACCGGGTGGAGGCCTTCCTCAAGGCACACCCCGGCATCCACCAGGAGTTCATGCTCGTGAAGTTCACGGAGTTCGGCGCCTCGAGCCTGGACCTGTTCATCTACTACTTCAGTTCGACGACCAACTGGTCCGAGCACCTGCAGGTGCGGCAGGACGTGAACCTGGGCATCATGGACATCATTGCGGCGATGGGCCTTTCGGTGGCCTTCCCCACCCGTACGGTGCACCTGGTGCAGGAAGCTCAGGAATGAGTGGGCGGGGCGGCACGGCGCGCTGCACGATGTTTGCGGCCGCCCTGCTGCTCCTGGCCGCCACGGCCCTGGCCGACGTCGCCGCTTCGTGGCACGAGGGCTTCGGCCCGCCGCCGGCGGGATTGGGCCTCGACGGCGACCCCCGCGCCCTGATGCACGACGCCGCCGGCCGTCTCTACTGCGGCGGCTCGTTCAGCCAGGCCGGGCCGGTGACGACCTGGTTCGTGGCCCGCCTCGAACGTCAAGCCGGCTCCCCTGTCTGGTCCACCCTCGGCGATATGGACAACCGTGTGGACGCGCTGGCCGCCTGGGGCGACAGCGTGCTCGCGGGCGGACGCTTCACCCTCGCCGGCGGCGAAGAGGTGAACCGCGTGGCCGTGTTCCATGCTGGGGAGTGGCGACCCGTAGGCGATCCCTTCGCCTGGAGCTGGGGCCATGTGCTTTCCCTGACCATTCATGAGGGCACGCCCTGGGCTGCAGGCAGCGGCTTCGTCGTACGCTGGACGGGTGCAGCCTGGGAGGCCGTCACCGGAGCCGGATTCTCCGGCGACGTGTTCGCCCTCGCCTCGTTCAACGGCAGGGTCTACGCGACGGGCGCCTTCTCCACCATCGTCGAACCGAGCGGGGCTTCGGTGGCGTCGTCGCACATCGCCGCCTGGGACGGCACCTGGCAATCACTCGGTTCCGGGCTGAACGGCACCGGCTACGCGCTTGAAGTCTGGAACAACCAGCTCGTGGTCGGGGGTGTTTTTTCGAGTCCTGGTCCGCTGCTCGCCGGCTGGGCGGGCGGCTCGTGGACGGCCCTAGGACCGGCTCTCGACGGCAACTACGTCATCGCCCTGGCCAAATGGGGAACACGGCTTCTGGTCGGCGGCAACCTGAACGGCGGCGGCGGCGTTTCGCTGTGGGACGTGGCCTACCTCGACGGCGGCATCTGGAACGCCATGGGCGGCGGCGTGGACGGGCAGGTAAGAGCGATCTCGGCACAGATAGAAGACGTGGTGGTCGGGGGATCTTTCCTGAATGCGGGGGGCGTTGCATCGGCGCACATCGGGATGTGGATCGATCCTGCCGTGGGGGTGGAAGATGGGCCGCCGACCGTTGCCAGTCTGGATCAGCCGGCTCCCAATCCGTTCAATCCCGCCACAACGGTTCGCTTCCGACTCGCCTCGCCTGTTCACGTCAGCATCGACATCCACGCCCTCGACGGACGCCATGTCGCAACCATCGCCTCAGGCCAGTTCGCGGGCGGACTCCATGCCGTCGTCTGGCGCGGACGTGACGACGACGACCACGCTGTCCCTTCAGGCTGCTATGTCGTGCGATTGAGAGCCGGAGATGAGGACCTGACCCGCCGCATCACTCTGCTGCGCTGACCAGCAGTCCGCGGGTCGCCGCTGGCGCCGGAGGGATCTCCAGATCGTAGTAGTCGGCAGGATCGCCGATGAAGCCGCGCTCGGCGGCGCGCACCACGTTGTAGGTTTCGCGCGCCGTCACGTAGTGGAGCGTCAGGCCCTTGGCCTGGGCATAGCGCTCCAGTTCATCGAGGGCGGCGTCGAGCAGGCCGCCGAGCATCAGGTCTTCGTCCTGCATGCCGTGGGCGTGCAGCTTCACGAACGTCCATTCCGGACGGCCCTCCACGGCGATCGCCGCACGGTGCCAGGCCCGCACACGACTGGGGCGGAAGTAGTCGCGTGGCGAATCGGGGCGCACGACGCGGCCGGCCCAGCCGGTGCCCGCGGCATCGTCGAGGGCGCCGTACTCCACGAATACCGGCAGGTTGGTGGGGTCGAGGCCCAGGGGGCCCTGGAACAGCAGCAGGCCCTCGTCCTCGCTCTCGCCGACCCTGATTTCGCGGGCGTCGTCATAGGAGCGGGCGTCCGGGGTCTCGGTCATGCGCAGCAGGCGATTGGGCTGGCGGGGGTTCGACGGCATGAGGATGGCGGGGAAGGTCATGTCCATCACGCAACCGTGACGCTGGAGGATCGCCACTTCATCGTTCATGCCGCACTGGCCGTCGATGCTGTTGTCGAGGGCCCAGTTGCCGTGGATGAAGGCCCAGCGCAACCCTCCGTCGACCACGGGCAGCACGCCGGCGGCGCGGAAGTCGGCGAGGCCCTCGATCAGGTCGCGTTCGAACGCCGCGGGATCGTCATGATGATGATGCCAATGGACTTCGACCTCGCCGTAGCCTGCGGTCACCTCGTGGGCGAGCATGTCCAGGATCTCCGGATTGCGGCGGTCGATGGGGTAGAACCAGGTATAGCGGAAGGGACGACCACGGGTGTCGCGGTGCCGCTCCGAAATCGGCCGGAAGCGTTCGAGCCAGCCGGCGGCCCTCGCCCGGGAATGCTCCTCGCGGCCCGGCTCCCAGTGGTCGGCCATGATCACGAGCAGGTGTTCGGTGTCGTCGGCCCCGGCGGCACGGCCGTCCACGACGTCGCGCATCTGGCCGGGCAGCCACAGGCCCGCGTGCTCGGTCGCCAGCACCTTGAGCAGGAGCAGGGTGGACGGGATGAGCAGGACGGCGGCGGCGGCCAGGAGTGGACGGCGGCGGCGGCGGGGAGCGTGGCGGGGCAAGGCGATCCTCCAGTGTGAGTACCATTTCGGGTGGCATAGTATGGAAACTCAATAGCTATGCATATCAGTTTCTCCAAACTCTATGTATGAGTGACAATATCGACTCTGCTGGCACACGATTATCCTGACGACCTGCATCAGCTGTGATATGATCATAGGACATACATTCCAACAATGAGGCCTATATGAACCCCTTAACGAGAATTCCATGGATTCATTACGCTTTGTTTCTCCTGGTTCCTTCGCTGGCCTTGTTTGCGTTGGCCTACGCCTCCAATGACTGTTTCCAGTATCGCTCCCTCCCTGGCATCATCGACATCGCGGTATCACCATCCGACGGCGACCCTTCATTCTCTGAAGGGGACATCATCACTGAACTGGATCGACACATCGGGATCAATCACTACCAATGCGTTGATGACCTTCTTGTTGTCAGTGTGGGTCACCATATCGAGATCCATAGGATCGGCCTCGGAGGCAAATTTGAACGCCTCTCATCCCTTTTCATTAGAATGAGTAATTTTGATATCGAAGGTGACTATCTCTACGGAATGAGTTCGACGAGCATAATCGTCTGCGATATATCCGACCCCTATCATCCCGTGGTACTTGCATCGACACCCTACACGGGAATTGCCACAAACGACATCATGGCCCTCCATGGCATCCTATACTGTGCCGTAGGTAACGGCCTAACGATCATCGATGCTACCGACCCCTATCGACCATCCGAGATCTCCCACACGTATCAAGCTAGTTACTCCACTCATATCGACATCGTTCAGACAACGGCGTTCGTATCATGCCAGGGCGTCGGCCTGCGCCTTTATGATGTCTCCGACCCTGCATATCCCATATCAAACGGATATATCCCGACCCGTGGAACAACGATTAGAACTCACAGAATCAACGACCTGCTCTACGTCCTTAATCAGAGCACGACGATGGAGTTCATCGATGTTTCCGACGTGCTCAATCCCGTACACCATGACGGCCCTACACTGCTTTCGCCTATCACCAGCGTTGTCGATCACCATGGCATGATCATCGCCACTGATTCTGATGGGGCCATCATCGAACTCGCCATGAACGGCATCTATCCTATCGGAATCGCCAGAACAACAATGAATCACGGCGGCATGGCTGACTTAGCCACTTCGGCTCATCTTCTCGCGTCCACCCCTGTCGGAATCGCTACAATCGCGTTGAGGGATTGGAGCAGGTTAACCACGCCAGATGTCTTTGATACAAATCAGTACATGAACAAATTGACCGTGTCAGATCGACATGCAGTCTATGTGTATTCCCACGATCACATCCAAGTCATACGGATCAACAATTACGGACAAATGTCATATGCGGGAAGCTTAGAAATGGACTCGCCAGTCCAGAGCCTTGCTTTCGTAAGGGACGACATCCTGCTGGTCGGCTGCATGAACGCCCTCGTTTCCGTTTCGATCTCTCCATATCTCACAGTCGTTCAACGAATCGATACTGAGGGCAGTGTCTACTCCATCACATCAGATGGCTCCATCGCTCATTATCGCCTTGGAACTCAAATCATCACGGCGGCGGTATCCCAGGACGGTATCCTAACCGAGCTCAATCGATGGGATTCCTCTGTCTACGGACAGGTGGAGGCATCGAATGGTTTCATGTGCATATTCAGCGACCACATCCTCAAGACAATCGACATTTCTGATCCTGCCGGGCCCGCCCTGATCGGGGAAGTCGCAGTGCCCAGCGAGATCAATGGCCTTATTCTCATCCATGATGAGTATTTGTATATGTTGGACAGGTATGGATCGGAGCTCCTGACATACCAGCTTGATCGGACGGCCCCTCCGACTCTCATCCACAACACCCATCTCCGGCAGAGCATCTCGCCAGCTTTCTTCGCCATCTCTGGATCGTATATGTATATCTCCAGTCACTTCGGTGGTATTGACGTCTACGACATCCTGGACTTTGGGCGACTCATGCATATTGCCAATCTCGGCCTGAACTACATACCCCAGACTCTAGGCGTTACTTCTTCCAGGATAATCACTTATAAGTACCCAGAGCTGCATTCATATCCACAGCAGTGTGAAGTGGATCCATTGGAATGCGAATGGGACACAACTCCTTTTTTTCCTAGATCATCCCGTGCAACAGCTTGGTCACGGGTGACGAATGATGACGGATCGAGATCCGTCCTTATCGCATCTTCCCCCGCCAGACTGCAAACCTCATCAGCACAAGGCCATTTCTTCGATGATCCCTATCTCCTTCCGGAAGACGCCCGCTCAGGATCCTGGGGTGACCCGGACAACGATGGCGATGAAGATCTGGCTCTTATTAGGGCCGAGCATCGTTGGTCATTGCTAGTCAAAGACGACGAGACATTCACGACCATGTTGATGAACGAAGTATTGCCGACATCGTCCCCCACAACGCCCACATGGGTAGATTACGACTTGGATGGATATGTAGACCTCTACTGTGTCGATCCATCTGGTCCCAACATCCTGCTACACAATACAGGAGATCTACAGTTTGAGCGCATCATGTCGACTCCGGCCAATGATCTCGGAGAAGGCCGCTCGGTCGCCATCGCCGATTTCGACGACGATGGCGATCAAGACATCTATGTCGTCAACCGCGGCCCCAACGTCCTGTTGAGAAACGATGTCGGTTCATTCGTAGATGTCACGACACCCGTCCTCGGTGACGCAGGAGAAGGAAAAGCCGCTTGTTGGGGCGATGCTGACAATGACGGAGATCTTGACCTCTACCTCGTGAATCAGAGAGGACGAAACCGCTACTATAGAAATACGGCGGGCGTTCTCACCGATGCGACAACTGATCTTCTCGGTGACTCAGGAGACGGACGTGACGCCACCTGGGTCGACATAGATAACGATGGCGACCTTGATCTCGTCATTGCAAACACGGGATCCGATCCCGTCATTCTGCTGAATTTCGGCAATGGTTCATTTTATGAATCAGAATGTCGCTACTTCTACCATACGCTACGCCCCAGCAGCCTGGCCCCTATCGACATAGACCTTGACGGCGATCTAGATATGGTACTCTCGAGTCCCTATGTTGAGAGTGCCATCATCAAGAACAACGATTGGCACAAGCACCACTGGTCTCGGATTAATCTCGTCGGTACCGATTCGAACCGAGATGCCATGGGTGCTCGGGTGCGTTTATTCTCCGGCGGCGTTTGGCGTATCAGGGAGATGAGCGACGGTTCCGGCCATCTCTCCCATGCTCCCCATGAACTGCATTTCGGACTTGGGTATGCATCCTGGATCGACACTCTTGTCGTGCAATGGCCTTCCGGCCGCGAGGACAGCCATCTTGGCCTGCCGACTGACATGCCTTTGACGATCCTCGAAGGACAGGCCACGCCAATCATAGCTACCGATCACTCTGCCACATTCCATGACGGTGTCATCGAGATCCGCTGGAGTCTGGCCCGATCCGCTCCCGGCACATCATTCATGATCGAACGCTATGACAACGACTCGGGATGGTTCATCCCGATCTCGACAGATGCAGAGTATGACGGCCAGGCTTGGTGTTGGGTCGACTCGACGATCGATCAGGGGGCTACCTATCGCTATCGTGTCTCCATGTCGACCCCCGGCGGCGAATCTGATCTCTTCACTTCCGAAACGGTCAGAATCCCGACGGTATCGACGTCGTTGATCAGCTGCGTACCCAACCCCTTCAATCCCAGCACAACGATCCGCTACAATATCGGCATCCCTGATCGTGTACGTATCGCGGTGTATGCACTGGACGGAAGCATGGTCGCCGAACTTCTCAATGAAGATCGTCCCGCAGGCGTACACGAAATCGTTTGGAAAGGGTGCGACCGACTGGGGAGAAACGTAGCGTCGGGCAATTATCTGGTGAGAATATCGACCCAGGAAAACAGCGACACCGAGAGGGTCACATTGCTGCAATAGAACCTGATCTATCTCAACATCAGCACGCCCCCGCCTCCGATCGCCACCGCCACCCCCACCAGCGACGACGCCGACGGCCTGTCCCGATGGAAGATCCAGGCCGGCAGCATGACCGTCAACGGCACCGTGTTCATCAGCACCGACGCTACTCCCACCTCGGTCAGCTTCAGCGACGTGACCGCCATCCACATGCCCAGGAACGGGCCGATGACCACAGCGACCGACATGGGCCGCCACACCTTGGGATCGCGCAACGCGCCGACGTTCTTCAATGCCGATCGTCGGCTCGACAAAAACACGCCCATGGCGAACACGGCCCACCACCCGCGCACCAGGGACGCACCCAACGGCGGCGTGTCCCCCGGCATACCGAGTTTGGCCAACACGTTGCCCACCGCCGAAGCCACCGCGCAGATCAGCGCCGCGCCGAGCCCGAGCATGATGTCGCGCCGCGGCAGACCGTGGTGCTCCCCCGAGCCGGGATCGCGCCCCAGCACGGCGATCAGGATCCCCGCCAGCACGATGGAGATACCGAGCACCGCCTGCCCGTCCAGAGCCTCCCCCAATACCGGCCAGGCCACCAGCGCCGCAACGACCGGCGTGGCCGCCAGCATCAGCGACGCCCGCCGCGGCCCGGCCAGCATGATGCCCTTGTAGTAGAAGGAGTCGCCCACGGCCAGCCCCAGCGATCCGCTGAGCCCCAGCCACAAGTGCTGCTTCAGCGTAAAGCCGGCGGGCCAGAGCGTCCCTGTGGTCACCAGCCAGGTCAGCCAAAGCAGTGTGGCGCCGGCAGGCAAACGCACGGCGTTGACCAGCACGGCGCTGCTGCGCTTGCCGGCCATGCCGAAGAGCGTGGCGCCGAAGGCCCAGGTCAGGGCGGTGGCGATGGCGAGGAGTTCGCCGAGGTGTTCGGTCATCCAGGCTCCCTCGTAGCGTTGGACAGGAAGAGGCCGACCCCCATCCGCTCAGTCAGCCCTGCGGGCAACACTCCATCGCGGACGGGGGTCGGCCTCTCCCTGTCCAACACCACATCGAGTCTGGACGGCCGAAGACATCGCGGTGTCCCTCGATCCGGCTCCCTAGAGGCTTCGCGTCGCCTTTTTGAGCCAGGCCCGGTGCGCTGTGTCGAGCAACGGCCCCACCTCCCGATACACCCGCTTGTGATAAGCGTTGAGCCACTCCACCTCGTCCTTGCGCATCAACGTGGTGTCGATCATCGAGAGGTCGATGGGGCACAGCGTGACCGTGTCCCAGCTCAGCCATTCCTCGGCGGGCGTCGAGAGCTTCTCGTCGCGACGCACGAAGGCCAGGTTCTCGACGCGGATGCCGAACTTGCCCGCCTCGTAGTGGCCCGGTTCGATGGAGATGAAGAAGCCAGGCTCCAGGGGCAGGTTGGCCGCGGGACGGGGCGACACCGACATCGGTCCCTCGTGAACGCCCAGGTAATGACCCACGCCATGGCCGGTGCCGTGACCGTAGGTCACGCCCTCGAACAGCAGGGGCTGGCGCGCCAGGATCTCCAGACGCAGGCCGCTGACGCCGCGGGGGAAGGGGGTGCGGCTCAGGCTGATCACGCCCTGGAGCACGCGGGTGAACATGGTCTTGGCGCGCTTGGGCACCGGACCGAGGGCGACGGTGCGGGTGATGTCGGTGGTGCCGTCGAGGTACTGGCCGCCCGAGTCGATGAGGTACACGCCCTTGGGCTTGAGCAGCGACGCCGACTTGGGCGTGGCGCTGTAGTGGACGATGGCGCCGTGGCCCGCGTAGCCGCTGATGGGGCCGAAGCTCTCGTCCTGGAACAGGGACTGCTCGGCGCGGAACGAGCGCAGCTTGTCCGAGGCGACGATCTCGTCGACGCCGCCGGCGGGCACGGCGGTCTCGAGCCACTTGAGGAACTTCACCATGGCCGCGCCGTCGCGCACGTGGGCGGCCTTGATGCCCTTGATCTGCACGTCGTTCTTGACGGCCTTCATGAACACCACGGGCGACTCGGTGAGGATCATGTCGCAGCCCTTGAGCAGGCCGGCGACCCACTTGCTCGTGGTGACCGGATCGACGATCACCGTCGGCTTCTTCTTCGCCAGGGCGGCGATGCCCGCGGCGGCTTCGGTGTAGGGAGCGATCTTCGCACTCTTGCTCAGGCCCTTGCGCACCGCCGCGCCCACCTTGCGTTCGTCGCAGTAGATCGTCGCGGTGCGGTCGGTGACCACGGCGTAGGCGATGGTCACCGGCGTGAACTCGATGTCGCGGCTGCGGATGTTGAACAGCCAGGCGATCACGTCGAGGGCGCCGATCACGTGGGCGGTGGCGCCGAACTCCTTCATCTTCGCGCGCACGCGCTTGAGCTTCTGCGCCGTGGACTCGCCGGTGTACTGCACGCCGTGGGCCTTCACCGGTGCATCGGAGGGATCCGGACGATCGGTCCACAAGGGATCGACGAGGTTGGCGGCCACATACTTGATCTTCACGCCTGCCGCTCCGAGAACGCTCTCGAACTCCTCGGCCGCAGCCATGGACATGACCTGCGGGTCCACGCCGAAGGTCTGGCCTTTCTTCAGGTTCGCCACGGCCCAGTTCATCAGCGTGGGCACGCCGGGGGCGCCGAGACGGTGCAGATCGATGCCGCTGCCCGCGGTCTGCTGTTCGCCCTGCAGCCAATAGCGCGAGTCGACCCACAGACCCGCCTTGCGCGCGGTGACAAGCACGTCGCCCATCGAACCCGTGAAGCCGCTGAGCCAACCGCGGCGCTGCCAGCAGGCGGGCACGTACTCGCTCTGGTGGGGGTCGACGCTCGGCACGTAGTAAGCATCGAGCTTGTGCTTGGTCATCAGAAGGCGCAGGGCTTGGATCTTGTCGCGGGTCTTCACGTCGGGGCTCCTCGCGGGTTCGGGTCGTTGACGGATCAATGCCAGGCGGGCGTGGCGCTCACGCCGAGGATCGCGGCCAGGTCGGCCTCCAGGGATATCTCGGGAGTTTCGACGATGCGGCCGATCTCCTCGCCGTTCTCGGTGACGATGAAGGTGGGCACGAGTTCGATGTCGAAGCGCTCCCTGTAGCCTGGAGCAATGCCGTTCTCCTCGAGCCAGAGCACGGCTTCAGGCGCATCGGTTCGGCCCACCGCGATCATCACGAGCTCGAGGTCGGGCACGTCCATCAGATCGAGCAGCTTCCAGAAGCGCGGCACTTCGCGGCGGGAGTCGGAGCACCAGGTGCCCAGCACGCAGGTGACCGTCACGTCGTGCTTCGTGTACGCAAGGGCCTTGACGAGGTCGGGCGAAGGCTCGTACTCGGCGATCTCGGCTGCCAGGTCGGGCTCGAACGCGAGCCAGCCGTCCCGGGTCAACGGGCCGATCAGATAGGGGCCCTTCTCTGCTTCGAGACGAGCCGGTTCGAAGGCGGGGGGCGACACCGCTTCGTCTGCCGGAGCGGGCGCGGCGTTCATCATCAAAGCGAGCAGAACTAAGACCGAAAGCGCTCGGATCATCGGAAACCTCCAGGTCACGGCGCGGCACGGTTGCCACGTGCATCGGTTTGCCAGTATAATGGGATTCCCGCCGCTTGGAACCCATGAATCCCGCCGCCAACCAGGGAGTCGTTCATGTTTCGTCGACTGTCGTTCTTTGCGCTGGTCCTGATCCTCGCCGCCTCTGTCGGCGCAGCGCCTCTCAAACACGCTGTTCCGCAAAGTCCCGACAGCGCCGTCACTCCGGCCCCGACAGGCTTGATCATCGTCAAATTTCACGAAGAATCCGGTGTGAAGGTCCTCGACGACGGCACCCTGACAGGCCCGGACACGACCCGATCCAGAATCGCCGACCTGGTGACGACAGCCGCCCGCGGCGCCCGCACGGCCCGCCGCTTCACCCGTCCTGCCGCCGACCTCGCTCTCGAACGGAGCAAGGCCGAGTCCCGCACCGGACTGCGGCTGCCCGACCTGACGACCTACGCGGAGATCGATCCCGGCCTCGGCCCCGACGACCGCGCCGGCCTCGAACGCATCGTGCGTGAACTGCGCAACGATCCCGCCGTCGAGACGGCCTTCCTCGAGCCCCGCACGGTGCCTGCTGCTTTGGGCTTCGACGCCTTCACCGGCAAGTACACGCCTCCTGCATACGAGGATATCGTGCAGGTCGTCTCCCCCGACAAGATCACACCCGACTTCACGGCGCAGCAGGGATACAGGGACAACGTGCAAGGCGTCCACGCCCTGGCCGTAGTCGGGCTAGCGGGAGCCGACGGCTCCGGCGTGAAGGTCATCGACATCGAAGGGGCCTGGAAGTGGGACCACGAGGACCTGCCGGTGCCCTTCCACGAGAGCGGCGGCCAGTATGCCGACCAGGGCTGGCGCGATCACGGCACTGCGGTGATGGGTGAGATCCGCGGTTCGGACAACGGCATCGGTGTGACGGGCATCGCCCCCGCCTGCCAAGTGGGTTGCGCGTCCATCGCCGGCCAGTCCGTGCCCGACGCTCTGAACGTGGCCTCGGCGAACCTGGACGCCGGCGACGTCATCCTCATCGAACTCCACGCCCCCGGCCCCAACGCCAACGGCAGCGGCCAGTTCGGCTATGTGGCCATGGAGTACTGGCAGGACAACTTCGACGCCATCCTGATGGCCACCGCGGCGGGGCGCATCGTCGTCGAGGCCGCGGGCAACGGTCAGCAGGACTTCGACGATCCCGTGTACGGCACCCTGTTCGACCCGATGGTCCGCCATTCCGGCGCCATCATGGTCGGCGCCGGCAATGCGGCCTCGAACCCCGAATGGTTCACCAACCACGGCGTGCGCGTGGACCTGAACGGCTGGGGCAGCAACGTCGTCACTCTGGGCTACGGCGACCTCCAGGGCTCCCCCACCTACCCCGAGACCGAATGGTACACCCAGTACTTCGGCGGCACCTCGAGCGCCTCGCCCATCGTCGTGGGCTCCGTGGTCAGCCTTCAAGGCTTGGTCAAAGCACAGTTGAGCACCGTGCTCGACGCCTCGCTGATGCGCGACATGCTTCATGACTACGGCACGCCCCAGGTGGTCGACCCCTGGTTGATCGGCCCTCGCCCCAACATCGACGCCGCTTGGACCGCCGTGCAGGCGGGGATCGGCACGGTCTCCGGTACGGTCACCTCCGCCGGCAGCGGCCTGCCCGTCGAGGGCGTGCTCGTGCACGTTCAGGGCGGGTCCCGCTCGACGACGACCAACGCCGCCGGTGCCTACACTCTGGGCATGCCCGTGGGAGGCGTGACCCTCGAATTCAGCGAGTACTTCCACCAGGACGGCATCGCTTCGCTGACCATCAGCTCAGGCACAACCACCACCCAGGACATTGCGCTGACGTCCCTGCCGACGGTCACCCTCACCGGTGACGTCGTGAGCAATCTGGGTCTGTCTACGGCCGGAGCCCGGGTCGAACCGTTGGGCGTGCCCTTGTCCGGCACAACGGCAGCGGTCGGCGGTGCCTGGTCCATTCCCGGTGTCCCGGTGGGCAAGACCATGAGCCTGCTCGTCGACGGCGTACCCTACATGGGCGCCGACTTCCTCACCATCACGCCCTTCGACGCCGGCGGCGGGCTGTACCCCGTGTACCCGGAACTGCGGTTCACTACCCAGAGCTTCGCCTCCCCCGGCGGCTGGACGCCCCTGGGCGCCGTCTGGGCCCACGGCACCCCCACCACCGGACCCGCGGCGGCCTGGAGCGCCGGCGGCTGCTGGGGCGTGGGCATGGACGCCAACTACATCGACGGCGCTGCCGGCAGCCTCGAGTCCCCCAACTACACCTTCTGGACCGGCGATCAGCTGCACCTCAGCTTCCACTACTGGAGCGGTACGGAAGCAGGCTGGGACGGCGTCGTGCTGCGCATCCAGGACGGCGTGGACTGGACCATCCTCCAGCCTCTGATCGGCTACACGCACGTCTCGCTGCCCGGACTCAACAACAGCCCCGGCTGGTCCGGCGACAGCGGCGGCTGGACGGGCACCGTGTTCGACCTGACCACCTGGATCGGCCAGCCCATCAAGCTGAGCTTCCTGTTCGGGGCCGACGACTACGTGAACGACGTGGGCTTCTTCCTCGACGACGTGACCTTCGACGACGGCGACCAGGTTGTGGCGGTGGACGATCTCGGCCCCGTGCGAGCCGGCGGTCCCGAGGTGAGCAGTCATCCCAACCCCTTCAACCCGTCCACCAACGTGCGCTGGCGCGTCGAGACGCCCGGACGGCTCGCCATCGACATTCACGACGCCCGCGGGCGCATGGTTCGCTCCCTATTCCAGGGCGAAAGCGCCTCGACCTCGGGCGTGATCCGCTGGGACGGACGCGACGACGCAGGCCGCAGCCTACCCTCGGGACCATACCTGGTGCGGGTCCGCGACGCGGCGGGACGCACGTCCTCGTCGCGAACGACACTGCTGAAGTAGTGATCCAGGACGATACCAACCCGCGTTTCCGACGGCTACGGCCCCGGGAACGCGGGTTGTTTTTGGCACGACACATGCTAATGTGCGGAGATCATACGACTCTGACAACCCACGGAGGGCGGACATGACCAGCAACAAGCAAGCGATCCTGACGATCCTGATGTTCACGGCCATCACGGCGACAACGGCCCTGGCGGGCACTTCAGCCTTCGTTGGCGTGACCCAGCCCCAGAAGGCCTGGGGCGACGTCGCCGACAACGGTCTCCACGCCGGTCTCGAATTGACCGCCCCGGCCATACCGGCCCTGCTGTCCCTCGGCGCCCAGGCATCGATCAGCCGCAACGCCACGAGTTTCGGCTATCCCGACGAATCGGCCACCTGGTATACCGGCGAAGTGCTCGGCATCGCCAAGCTGAGCATCCCCATCACCGGCGTGTACGCCAAGGTCGGCCTGGGCTTCAACCACTACCAGGTCACCGGCGACGACCTCGACTACGACAGCCAAACGCACCTGGCCGGCGCCGTGGGCGCAGGCTGGAACGTGATGATGCTGGATCTGAACGTGATGTACCACGTCGTGAAGTGGGACACGGACGCGCCGAACCCCGGCAGCATCGACGAAGTCGACGACAACTACAGCTACTTCACCGCGTCGGTGGGATTCGGCTTCTAGGAATCTAGAACGGCACGCCGATCGCTTCGCAGAGCCAGCGCATCAACGGCGTGGCCGATGTCATGCGCTTGGCCAGGTCGGCGGCGAAGCCCGGATCGATCACGGCCTCGGGCTCCAGCGGCGCCACGGCGATGAAGTCCTTGCGGCGCAGATCTTCGATGAGGGGGTGGTCCACGGACCACCCCTTCGGTGCTTTCTTGAGACTCTCGCCGGCCAGGGAGAAAGTGTCGGCGAAGCGCTTGCCACGCGACGCCTTCTTCCAGCCCGCCGGATCGCGGTCGATCCCCGCGCGGATCTTCGCCAGGGTGTCCTTCTCCGGATGCCAGATCCCCACCCCCAGAAAACACTCCTGAGGCGCGAGGTGCACGTAGTAGCCCGGGCAGTGCACGTCCTTGCCCTGCTCGTGGCGGAACTGGATGCCGGTGTGGGTCTTGTAGGGCCGCTTGTCGTGGCTGAAGCGCACGTCGCGGTTGATGCGGAAGAGCGATCCTCCCACCTTGCGGGCGTCGGCGCGGAAATGTGGGCTGATCTTGTGCAACGCCGGTGCGAAGCCCTCTATGAACGCCAGCGCAGGCTCCCGCAGCTCGCTCTCGTAGCGGTCCTTGTTCTGCTGGAACCAGGTGCGGTGGTTGTGGCGCTCGAGGTCCATGAGGAAGTCGAACAGGGAGCCTGGAATCAGGGGCTTGGCCGGCATCGGGGACCTCCGCGGAAAGTGATGTCGCACCAGGTTACCAACGGTCGAGGCCTGTCGCAAGGCGTCCCTTGTACCGTTCCCGCAGGACGCTTATCCTGAAGAGTATGAGATGGTCCAACACGATCCTGCCCCTGATGATTCTATGCGCCGCAGCCGGCTCTGCCGCCGCGCGGGTTTGGCACGTGCCTTCCGACGCCGCCGACATCGCCGCCGGCCTCGCCGCCGCCCAGCCCGGCGACACGGTCCAGATCGACCCCGGTACATATACCGAAGCGAATCTCTTCTTGCCTGAAGGCGTTGTTCTGCGAGGCGACCCCGACGACCCGTCGGCCGTGGTCGTCGACGCCGCCTACGCCGGCCGCATCATCACCTGCCTCAACCTCGTCGACGGTGGTGTCATCGAAGGCCTGACCCTCACCCACGGACTCGACACTGGAGCCGGCGGCGTCCTCTGCGAACAGTCGGACACCGTCATCCGCCGCTGCGTGTTCCGCGACAACCTGAGCGGATTCGACGGCGGCGCCCTGGTCTGCAACGAATCTGCGGGGCTGGTCGAGGGCTGCGTGTTCATCGACAACAACGCCACCGGCGGCAGCGGCGGCGCGATCACTTGCCGCCGGGCGACGCCCGTGATCCGGCGCTGCTCCTTCCGCGGCAACACCGCCCTGGGCTGGGGCGGCGCCGTGTACTGCTCTGGCGTCGGCCTCATGGCCACCCTCGAGAAGTGCGAGTTCCTGGACAACCGCGCCCGTGTGGGCGGCGCGATAGCGGTCAACGGCGCGGCGCCAACGGTGAGCGACTCGGAGTTCCGTCGCAACGAGGCCACGGATTCGGGCGGCGCGTTCTTCCTGTCGTTGGGCGGGGAGATCGACGTCGCAGATACCGTGTTCGAAGCGAACTCGGCGCCTTACGGGAAGATCGGGACCGTGGGCGGGGGGTGCCGGGCATCGCTGCGGTGTACGGGGGCGGATCATTCGTCGGTCGAGGGTGCGGGGATGGTGGCTTGGGATGAGGAGGGTTGTGCCGGGGTGGCCGTAGAACAGGCCACCTGGAGCGAGCTGAAATCTCGATTCCGCTAGTTCGTTCATCCCTCTACGTCATCTGCCGTATTCTACTCCGCACCCGCTCCCCTCCCGTGAAATCGATGATAGAATATATCCTGTTTGAATCGATACCCCCCGTCGAAGTCATCTTCAGGAGGACACTATCCATGCAACGCCTTGCCGTCATCTTCATCCTGCTTGCGGCCACTCTTGCAACCGCCTCGCCCGTCCAGTGGAGCGCCCTGGGCCTCGACCAGGCCCAGATCACCGGCGCCGGCCAGACCATCTCCGACTTCAACGGCGTGACGGGACTGACGGTCGTCATAACCGGATCGGACAACACGGTCGCGCCCTATGTCCACGTCAACGGCAACCTGCACCTGCGGTCGACCATCGGCTCGGTGGGCTCGATCCCACCGTCGGTCATCACCTTCGCGTTCAGCCAGCCGGTGCTGTTGTCCATGAACATGACCCACTTCGGCGACGGCTACATCCGGGAACGCATCACCTTCGACAGCCACGGTACGGGCATCTTCGTGGGCTCCATCGGCGCGGGCGGCGCCATCACGGGCCAGGGCAGCGACCTGCTCGAATTCCTGAGCGCCGACACCTACGTCGGCAGCCCGGCATCGGTGACGGCTCCCGGGGTGAGCGCACTGACCGTCGTGCTCGACGGCGCCGACGGCAACGACATCGCCGGCGTGACGCTGGGCATGGATCTCGAACCGGCGGCCGTGGCGGCCGTCGATGCGACCTGGAGCGACATCAAGGCGCTGTTTCGCTAGCGTCCCTCCGGAATGAACGAAAGGGGCCGGCGGTGTGCCGGCCCCTTTCACGGATTTACAGCAGTCCAGACGTCTGGACAGACTGATGTGTTTCTAGATCATCCTCACCAACCAGCTCTTGTTGCGCCGCTTCACGCTGCCGAACCACACCGCCAGCGGCATCATCACCGCCAGCAGCGCGAACCAGGTCAGGAACGATTCGGCCACGCCGCCCTGGTGGTAGTACAGGCCGGTGCGCTTCATCACGATGGCCAGCAGCGGGATGTGCACCGCGTAGAAGAACAGCGGCACCTTCCCCACCACGCCCAGCACGCGCACCGGTTTGAACCAGGCGCCGAACCAGGCGATGAAGCCGACCATGAAGATCACCGCACCGGCGAACCACACCTGGTGGGTCAAGCTCGGCGGATATTTCTGCACCAGCAGGAAGCTCCAGCTGAAGAGTTCGCCCGAGGGCCAGATGTTGGCGTAGTCGCTGCCCGAGGCCCGCATCATCACCGCCGCGATCACCAGGCCGAGGCCGACGGCCATGCTCTTGAAAGCCCGCTCGCGGTCCGTCGTCCAGCGCTCGAACCACCAGTGGGCCATCACGCTGCCCACGATCGCCAGGGCGAACCAGGGCAGGATAGGGTACTTGTTGTAGTCGCCGGAGTCGGCCAGCAGCTGCATGGGGATGCGGGTCCAGCTGTCGTGGTCGTAGGGGATGCGCAGCAGCAGGGGATGCACCGCAGAGACGGCGGCCGCCACGCCGAGGCGGGTCTTCCAGCCGGCCCTCATCAACGGCAGCATCAGCAGCATCGCGGAGCCGATGGTGGCGATGATGCCGAAATGATCCAGCCGCAGCCGCTCGAAGCCGCTCCAGCTGGCGTTGACCCACACCAGCTGCACCGCGATCAAAAACAGAGCCCGCTGGGCGATCTCCCACGAGGCGCGGCCGGCGCTCACGCCCTTGCGTACGCGGCGCTGCCAGGCCCACCAGACCATCGCGCCGTTCATCATCAGAAATCCGGGCGCGCACAGGTAGCCCATGTAGCGGATGCCGAACTGGCCCAGCGACCCGAAGAAGGGGTCCAGCGGGTCGAAGCTCAGCCATACGGCGTTGGCGTAGTACTGGGCGTGGCCGAGAGCCATCATCACGCCGATCAGGCCGCGGAAGCGGTCGATGAATTCGAAGCGGGCGGCTGTCGGCTGCATGGACGCTCCTTACTCGAAGACGGTGCGCACGACGCGCAGGCCCACGTAGTCGTCGGCCGAGGTCGGGTAGTAGGCGCCCCGCGAGGCGCTGCGGCAGTCCTCGGCGCGGTAGTGCCAGCTGCCGCCGCGGATCACGCGGCGATCGCCGGCGTCGGGGCCGGCCGGGTCGAGGGCGCTGTCGGCGTCGATGGCGCCGTACCAATCCCAGCACCACTCCCAGACGTTGCCGTGCATGTCGTGGAGGCCGCGGGTGTTGGCCGCCTTCTGGGCCACCTCGACGGTTGCTGTGGCATTGTCCTCGTACCAGCCCACGGGGTCGAGGTACGTGGAGTAATCGCCGTCGGTGTAGTCGTCGGCGGCGCTCATGCCCGCGAGGGGATACGGGTTGCCGTCGCGGCAGGCCCACTCCCACTCCGCCTCGGTGGGCAGGCGCCAACCCTCAGCGTCACGGTTCCAGGTCACGTTGAAGCCGTCGATCGCGTAGGCCGGCGTCAAGCCGTCGTCGGCGGAGCGGGCGTTGCAGTAGGCGACGGCCTCGAACCAGGTCATCGATTCGGCGGGGCGGTCGTCGCCTGAGAAGGTCGAAGGGTTGCTCAGACCGGCGGCCGTCCACTCGGCCTGGGTCACCTCGTGGGGCTCGAAGTGCACGCTGTCGCGCAGGCCGACGGTGTGCTGCGTTTCGTCGGGGTCGCGGCCGGGTTCTTCGGGGGGGCTGCCCATGTCGAAGGTGATGCGGGGCAGCACGAAGATGCCGTCGTCCAGGTCGGTGGCCACGCTCAGGCCCTCGCCGTCGTCGAAGACGAAGCGGAAGTCGTGAGCCTCGAGAGACAGCACCGTGTTGTAGCGGTACAGGGCGCCGGTCAGAGGCGTGCCTTCCACCAGGCTCATGGCGTGGGATTCGCCGTCGATCACGACGTCGTGGGCCGCGGTGGGCTCACGGTTCTCCGCGTTGAGGTATGTGGCTTCGAACACGAACTCGTGGCTGCCGACCGATTGGTAGAGATCGACACCGGCGTCGATCAGGGCCATGCCGTCGTAAAGCGTGGCGGCGGGCGATGCGGAGAGGGTTCCGGTACGACCTTCGTCATCCACCGCACGCAGAGCGAAGTGGACAGTCTCGGCCACGGAAAATCCAGAGACTATCATCTGCTCGGAAGTACCGGGCGCGGCAGGGGACGGTGCGTCGGCCGCCACGGTGGCGGCATCCCAGTCCAGTTCGTCCTCGATGGCTTCCGAGGCATAGCGAACCTGGTAGTGATCCGCCGTGCCGGTCAGTCCGTCGTCGCCGACGGCGAGCCAGTCCAGGCGAACACGGGAAAAGTCGAGGGGCGTCGCGGTCAACGACGTGACCTTCCCGGGCGGCGTCTCATCGATGGTCATATCCGGCCCCTGCAGCACCAGCATGCCGTCCCGGCGGTCGCTCACGACGATGTACCCGTCTTCGGTGATGTCGACGTCGGTGGCGTAGCCCGTCACCACGGTGCCCGAAAAGACAGGAGCCTCGGGATCGCGCACGTCGACGACGTGCACGCCGGCGTCGGCGGCGGCGAGCAGGCACCAGCCGTTGCGCACGACGATGCCCTTGCTGTAGGCGCTCAGGTCCAGCTTGGCCACCTCGACGGGCGTCGCGCCGCCGTCGATGCGGAAGATCACGAGGCCCTCGGTGCCGTCGGACACGTAGGCGTAGCCGCCCTCGACGTCGATGCCCAGGGCGTTGCCGTCGGTGTCGGCCCAGGACACGAGTTCGGGAAAGTCGGGGTTGCCCACGTCGAACACGGCGAGGCCCATCTCGTCGTCGGCCACATACGCGAAGTCGCCGCGCACGTCGACGTCCTTGGTGTAGCCCCGCGAATAGACGGCGTTGGTGAGTTGGACATGGGCGCCGGGGGTGCCTGGGACCGAACGGAACAGGCGCAGGCCGCGCCAGCTGTCGGCCATGAAGACCATGTAGGGGTCGCCGGGGTCGTCGCCGGGCACGACGTGGATCTTCTGGGCGTCGTAGGCGCCGCCACCCTGCTCGAAAGAAACCGGGGTGGCCGGATCGGTGACGTCGTAGGTCGACAGACCTTCGGTGGCCTCCACCATGATCGCCACGTCCCAGATGCGCCCGCCGTCGAGCACGCGCACGATCTCGACGCTTTCGGCGAACTTGTTGGTGTCGACGGTCCGCACCAGCGTCGGGGCCGCGGGATCGGCCAGCGACACCACGTGCAGTCCCGCCTCGCCCGCCGCCACATAGGCGTAACCGCCGAGGCAGGCCACACCCTCGTTGCCGCTGGGCGTCGCCACGCTGCCGATCACCCGGAAGGGGGACACGGGCGCCTCGTAGAGGTCCGCCGCGCCGCAGCCGATCGTCAGGACCAAGGCCGCCAGGGCCGGTCCGCGCCACCAATTCGTGTTGAAGTTCCTGCCGGACATGCGTGCTCCTACAGCTTGTAAGTGAGGCCGATCCAATACCGGCGCTGATTGAAATCCTTGTCCTCGGCGATGTCGCCCTCCCAGGGCGACTCCACCGTACGGACCGTGTACCGCACGCCGATCTCCATGTCGACGTCGCCGGGAAGCGTGCGGTCGAAGGTGAGCTGGATCATCTTCATGCGGTCGATGCGCCCCACGTGGTAGGGGTCGTCGAGGAGTTCCTTGGCCGAGGTGAACCAGTAGACCTGGTACTGGCCGCGCAGGCCCACCTTCTCGAAGAACGGCTCAGCCCAGCGGGGGCTCCAGGTCGCATCGACTTGGTAGAGGTCGCGGTTGAACGACGGGTCCGAGTCGTTGCTGTTCTCGATGGTCTCGCCCACTTCGTCGGCGCCGCGGGCCGGGGCGTCGGTGTAGCCGTAGTCGAAGGTCAGGCGCCAGTCCCGGTGGGCGTCCCAGACGAGGGTGGCGCGCAGGCCAAGGTCCTTGATGTCGTTCTCCATGAAGGGCTGGTTGTAGTAGCGCAGCGAACGCGTGCCGGCCAGCCTCAGGTCCAGGTCCTTGTGCAGGGGTTGCCGCCAGGTCAGATCGAAGACGTTGCGCGTGTAGCGGAACTCCTCCCACACCAGCGGATCGCTCGGCGGCACCAGGGGCGAACGATCGGAAAGTTCGCGGATGTACTGCTCGGGCGCATAGGCGTAGCCGAACTCCAGGCTCTTGCCGCCGGAGAAGAACTGCCGCACGGAATAGTCGAAGGACATGTTCGACTTGATGCTGCCCTGGACGTATTGCCAGGTCTTGAACTTGAAGCTGAAGCGCGTGTTGCCGGTGTCCCAGAACTTCCGTTGTGCGTAGACGGAGATGCTCGGCGCCAGGATGTGTGAATCCTTGCGTTCGATCTGGAACTTGTAGGGATAAGCGCCCGAGTAGAACTGGTCGAGGTAGTCGTCGGAGTAGCGCAGGAAGTTGTCGTCGTAAATCGTCTCGAGGCCGACCGTAGCGCTGGTCTTCCAGGGAGATTTCTCATGCGGCTTCGCCGCCGCGCCCGCGGGCTGGATTCCTCCCTCGATGAATTCCGGCTCCCAGTCCAGACGCACCATCACCGGCCCGTCGGGAGCCTTCAGCCTCAGCGTGTAGGAGCCGGCCGGCAGCCGCCGCGGCGACACCTTGCGGCCGCCGCTCGGACGTCCAGCCCTATCGTCGCCGTATTCCGATGAACTTGATGGTTTGAATTCGAAGGTATCCGCCCCCGCGATGCCGGGAACGCCGACGAAGATCAGGCGGCGGGCCTTGGCGCCGTCCTCGTCTTCATCGAAATGGCCTCGGGCCCAGCCCGCCAGATCGCCGGGACCAGACAGGTGGAACTCTACGCCTTCCACGCCGATCAGCAGATAGTCCTTCATGTCGGAACCCGAACCGACAGGCACGACGACGCCCCCCTGCTCGGGCAACAGCGGCGTCACCGCCTCCGCAGTTGCAGCCGCGGCGAAGAGCAGCAGTCCAAGCACGATGCTTCGTCCGTCCAGTCTCATCGTCCTCCTAGCGAATATCCCGCTCGGGAATGCGGACACTGGCCGCCATGCCGCACTCCGCCGGCCTCAGACAGCGCAGTTCGATGCGGTGGGGACCACGGGGAATCTTCAGCGTCATTGTCTTGCGTTCACCAGGCAGCACGTCGTCGCGCTCGACCCAGCGCGCCGAATCGAGTCTGTCGGCGTCGTACTGGTAGGTGCGCCAAGCTTCGCCGTCGAGACGAACCTCGATGGCGTAGGGCTGCACGCCGCTCATGGTGTGATCGAAATCGAGACGGGTCCAGATCTTGAGGGTCGTCGGGCCCTTGACCTGGGCCACGAGGGGCGTCGCCGCATCGAAGAGGTAGTACGCCGTGCGGCTGCCGCTGTCGAACTGCAGATGGTTCACGGCGCGATAACGCTCCGGCGAGTACGACACCCAGCGGGTCGGCTTCTTGCGCACTTCGCGCAGGAAACGGGCCGCCACGGCGCCGCTGCCGGGGGCATCGGCTGTGACCATGACATCGTGCCAGCCCGACGGCACCGTCACATAGGAGCGCTTCAACACCCCGACGCGGCCCTCGCCGCTGCAGGGGACGATGTCGCGGTGGGCTTTGGTGTCGATGGGGCGGACGGCCGCGAGCCTGCCGTCGATGGCCGCCGTCACGGTATAGGCCGGCTGGGAGCCTTCGCCGGGAGCAAACAGGTAACGCGTGACGATCTTGACCCGACGCGGCCCCTTGACCCTCAGCACGACAGGATCAGAGGCGTCCAAACGGTGATACCCCACCGACTCGCCCCCTATATGCAGGCAGGCGTCGCCAAGATCCCTCTGCGGCGTGACGAGGCGCCATGTCGTCTCTGCTGCAGAGGCGATGACGACAGTGATCATCAAAACGATCAGGACCAGGACGAGCATGTTCTTCATGACACGTCTCCCCTTCTGCGGCGGATGCGCCAGACGTTCACGAGTTCGTCTTTGACCTGAGGCGCCAGGACCGCAATGCACAGTCCGGCGTAGAGCACGAAGATCAGCGCGACGAGGTCGAGGCGGTAGCTGTCGCGCACGAAGATGTCGCCTTCACCGGGTTCCGGCAGGTAGTCGGGCGCGAGGGGCAGCCCGTAGTCCCGGGCCAGGCCCTCGATCTCGAGGAAGTGCACGATGGGCACGCCGCGGTCGGCCATCAATGCGAGAGTCCCCTTGCGGGGCCAGTTCTCGGCCGTCAGGCTCATGGACAGCCCACGCGTCACAAGCAGCCTGCCGCGGTTGCTGCCGAGGCTGGCCACGCCGCCGCCGACGTTGACATAGCATCTGTAGGGCCGTCCGCGCATGGCCTCCTCGTAGAAGGCCATGCGCCGGACGATGGCGTCGTCGATATTGTCCGAGGGCAGCAGGGGCACCTCGTTGCGCTCGATGGCCTTGTGCAGCAGGCGGCGCCCGTCGGGACTCAGCCCTCGGCCCATGTCGTCGCCGCCGCCGAGGGTGGCCGCCTGGGAGCGTACATGGAGCAGGCGCTCCTCGAGCAGGACGTGCTCCATGTCCAGCCAGGTGAACCCGGGATCGTTGGCGCCCCACATCGACGCGCCCACCGAGGTCACAATGACCGGCGCCAACTCCATGGTCTCGAGAGCCGCCAACATGCATACGTTCAGGCCCGGGAACGATCCCGAAAGAGCCACGGCCACAGGGTCGCCCGGCTTCAGTCCGGCGTTGCGGAACATCTCCACCATGACCGCCGCGAAGTTGGGATTGAGGCTCGTGAGCTTGGCGTCGAGATCACCGCGGGCGTTGGTCACGGGGCTGAACTCGGGGCCGACCAGGCCCGTGCCCGCCGGATCGTTGACCAGGTCCAGTTCGGCGCCCTCCATGTTGCGGAAACGGCGCAAGGCCGTCATGGATTCGTAGGCGATCGTCGCGGCCGTGAGCTTCAACTCGTAATCGCGCTGCCTCTGAGGGGCGCGCGTTGCTTCCAGCAAGGCCTGCAGGCCCACCGCCAGCAGGGCGAGGCCGACCAGGATCACGGTTTTGGATCTAACCGACCGCGACATCGATCAGCCTCCCCCCGTGAGCCAGCACCAGAGCCAGACGGACCAGAAACGAAGCCATGATCATCGTACTCAACGTCTGCAGCACACCCTGGCGATACATCCAGTAGGCGATCAGACCGGGTATGATGTAGCCGATGGACTGGATCAGCGAGGCGTCGAACCCCGTATCGAGAACGCTATTGAACACCAGGGCATAGCGGGTCAGGTAACCGGCGACGAAACCCATCAGCACGCAGAACACCATGGTCCGGCGGCCGTACAGCAGCACGAAGCGCCCCAGCAGACGCACAGCACCGAATGTGGCCAGAGCCGCGAGTACAGTCCCCAAGATGCGGAGCGGCTGGTCGAGATAGAGGGCGATATACCCCGGCACGATCAGGCCGCCGGCCGCAAGGCCGAGCAGCTCTGTGAAGACGAGACTGATGACCAGTCCCAGCCCGATGGCCTGATAGATCACGCGCCCCCCCCCTTTTCAAGCAGGTCCACGAGCTCCAGCCCCACGCCGCCGATGTTGCCCACACCCACCACCATTGCGCGACTAGGGCAGACGGCCTCGAGCACGTCGAGGAGCTGGGCCGCCGAACGGCCGCCGGCATCGACCACCGTACCGGGCGGAACGCGGCCCTTGAGCAGATCGATGAACTGGCCCGTGGCCTGTCCGCACACCACGATGCGAACGGCCTCGATGCCCTTGCCGAACATCGGCGCCAGATCGCGGGCGCGTCGCAGACGGTCCGAGCGGTTGTTGAACAGCACCACGGCCTCGGCCGGACATTCCGCCAGGCCCAGCCGCCGCCACACCGCCAAGGTGCTCTCGGGATCGTTGGCCGCGAAGGCGTTGACGAAGGTCAGGTCCTTGCCTGCGATGGGCAGGTGCGTGCGCGTGAGGGCTCCCACGTCGGGGGTCACGTCCCACATGCCGCGCAAGGCGTCGGCACGGTCCACGCCCACGGACCGGCAAACATCCAGAGCCAGGGACACGTTGTCGGCGAATTCCACATAGCGGAAGCCGGCCAGTTCTTCGTCCAGCACTGAAAGCGGATCGGTCATGGCGCTGGTCGATCCGCGGCGCCGCGCCTTGCCGGCCAGGAAGTCGACGAAACGATCCTCGGCGTGAAAGAGCCGAGCCCCGCGGGGAACCGTGCCCGCCAGACTCTCGGCTACATCGTCCAGATGAGGACCCATGACCTCGAGATGATCGGGCCGCACGTTGGTGATCACGCCGTGGGTGGCGCGCACGATGTCGTGCTCGCACACCTTCTGCAGATCGGGACGCACCGCCATGCACTCAAGCACCAGGGCTTCGCAGCCCTCCGACGCCGCCTGGCGGAACACGCGCAGCTGTTCGCGGATGTTGGGGGGACCCAGGCGCCGGATAGGCGTCTCGCTGCCGTCGACATGGAGAAAACGGGCCGCGGAACCGGTTGTCTTGGCGCAGACGCGCAGACCCCCGCCCTGCAGCCCCGCCGCGATCAGGCGGGTGACCGACGACTTGCCGCGGCTGCCGTTGACGTGCACGCGCACGGGGATGCGCCGCCGCACCAGGCGGTGGCGCATCATCTCCCACAGCCCGCAGGCCGTGAGGGTGAACAGCAACAGCAGGATCAGCTTCACGAACGCCTCCTACCGTACCAGCAGGACCTTGCGGGTCAACGTGCGTTGTTCGCCCTGCAGACGGGCGAAGTACACGCCGGCGGCGGCCGAACGGCCATCGTCGCGACGTCCGTCCCAAATGCGCACGGTTTCACCGCTCGAAGCTTCCCCTTCGTGAAGCACCCGAACGAGGCGGCCCGCCACATCGTAGATCCTCAGATGAACCGTTCCGGTGCGAGGCAACGAGAAGGCCAGGTTCACCGCGCTGACGGCTGGGTTGGGCCAGGCCGCCCGCAGCGAGAAGCGCGAAGGTGTGGCGACGGCATCGTCCGCCGATATCCGCCCCGCCACGTTGCGATGCCCATAGGGATGCACCGCTTCGAGCTGGTAGCTCAATTCCGGATCATCAGGCGCCGCGGCATCGACGAACGTTCGCACATTCGCGGGCAGAAGTGTTTGGGTCAGGGTTTCGGCGCCCAAGGACGTGAGACGCACCACGCGCCAGCCGACAACGGGCCGGGAATCCTCGACGTCCCAGTTCAAGCTCACCCCGCCGCCGAGCCGTTCGGCGGTAAAAGCCGCCAGGGCGTAGGGCACGCGCACCGGCTGCTCGGTAGTGATCAGCACGGCGAGTCCCGGACCGATGGGAGCCATACCCGCCTCGTTGACGTTGGCGTAGCTGAGCTGCAGGCCCATGGCCTCGGTCTGGTCCTCGAAGCCGACGGTGGCGTACTGCCGCTCGGTGTCTGTGTTCAGAACCTGTCGATAGAGGATGAGCATCTCGCCGTCGCCCGTCACCGTCGGATGAACTGCGGGGTCGCGCAGCACGAGCTGGAAGGTCTGGGCGTCGGTCACATCGGGACGGTAGTGGATCATGTTCGTCCACTGCACCGTCAGCGTGCCCGCATCGTCATCGTAATACGTGAACACGCCGCCGGTACCTTCGAGAGTCGGGTCGAAGTTGTCCCAGAACGGGGCCACCACGGAATGGTTGCCGTGGGGACCGGGCAATGGCCAGTTGTAGAATTCGTATTCGTCGGACGTGTCGAAACTGATCCACCCGTTCTCGGAAATCCGGATCTGACCGTTGTAGGTCGTGCCGTAGTAGGCGAAGGCGAAGGGCAGGTCGATCAGCTTCACCTCGTTGTCCAGAATGAACGTCAGCGGCACGCCCTCGCCCCCACGGGCAGGATCTATGTCGACCCAGCGGTATTGGGGTGCCAAGGCCGGGTAGTCCAGATCGGCGCTGTCCACGGCCCAGTAACCGTAGGCGTCGGGACCTACCGGAGTGCCGGCGTCGACGGCGCCGACAGTCAGCGGAAGCAGGATGACCTGCTCGTAGCCTTCGTCGCTGAGGGATGCGAGGCGGAGGATCAGACCGGAGCCCACAGGTGCGGCAGCGGCAAGATCGACCTGCACCGAGCCGACGGCCACAGTTTCTGCCCCGGACGCCAGGGCGCCGAAGGTCAATGATCCGGAGGTCACCACACCGACATCGGGCGAAAGCGACGTGACGGTCAGCGATCCACCGACGGTCGCCGCGGAGCCGCCGTTGGCCAGGGTCAGGCTGTAGGAGACCGTCTCGCCCGGATCGGCCAGGCCGTCCCCGTCGGGTACGGCGGACGTCACACCCAGCATGGGGGCCGACACGATCCAGTCGCGGAGAGAACCATCGACGTCGCCGTCGTGGGCGGCGTCGAAGCGGAGCTGGAGCGGCGTGCCGTCGGCGGTTGCGGGGGGCACGGCGATCGTCAAGGCATCGTCGCCCGTGAAGTCGTGTGTCGCACCGGCGTCCAGGGAGGCCAGCACGAGCTGACCGTCGAACACCGTTGCGGCGCCCGCGACCGTGAGATCGAGGGTCGTCGTCCCAGCGGCCGAACCGCCCAGGTTGGTCAGGGATGGATGAAGGACCAGGAACTCGCCGGGATTGACGGCGTCGTCTCCGTTCCCGCCTTGGTCGGTCCAGTTCAATCCGCTCACCTGGAGATAGCTGTCGGCTGTGCCGGTCGAGACTGTTGAAACCAGAGCGAAACGACCGGCACCGGTGACCGTGACCGTGAGATCGTCAGTCCCGTTCCAGGCTTCCAGATCGATGGCGGCTGTGCCGTCGAGCCCCGAATAGTTACAAGCGACGAGCTCGCCGGCGGCCGTCACGCCGATGCGGGCGCCCGGCAGGGGCGTCGTGCCGTCTTCCTCGAAGACCCTCACGTCGAGCCGTCGGGCGAAGCCTGGCAGCGATTCCTCGAGAGATACGGTCATGTCGCGGGGCGCGCCCTTCCACATGTTCAGTTCCGGGTCGCCGAGCAGGTTGTAGATGTGGAAGTAGAACTCCACCGACTCCTCTCCATAGGTAGCGGCGTCGAGTTCGTGGGGAAAGAACTGCATGAAGCGCAGCCGGCCGGCCAGCATCATGCTGCCCAGGTCTGTGATCGAGGGATCGGGATACGCCTCGAAGAACGAGATGGCCATGGCGTCGTTGTAGCGCGTGTGGCTCCAGTGTTCGCCGTTGCCGATGAAGGCCACGGCGCCCTTGGGTTCCGCCGCTGTGCCCTGGTTGGTGAAGACCTCGCCGAAGCAGGGGTTGGCGTCGGCGAAGTTGTTGTTCAGGCACACGAAGCTCATGACCACGGGGTTCATGGCGCCGTTGTCCACCCCCGGAATGTCGGTATTGGTGAAATGAGGTGGTTCCCAGCCCTCGGTCCCGTAGGCCCAGCCCCGGTACACACACATGCCCACACCATTCTCGAGAGCCTGCGTGATGGGAAAGACGCCGTTCCAGAACGGCGGCGACATGACCTCGGTGGCCGCCTCGAACCCGACCGTCTCGAGCTGCTCCCCCACCCAGTGCACGGTGTGGGTCGGCGTGGTGGAACCGTAGTTGCCGCCCACCATGAGCTGACGCGAGAACCAGCCCTCGTCGACGCGGTAGGGGCTTTTCTCATAGGCCACGCTCTTGGCGACGAGGGCCGCCGCCTGATCCGCGTTGGCCACGGAGAACCGGCCCACCATCAGGTCGGGCAGCCAATCGCCCTCGTTCATCAGGGCGTAGGGCATGTCGGTAACGTTTTCGCTGAAGAACCAGGCGGGAATCACGTCCACGTCGCCGACCAGCAGCACATACTCGGGCGGTGTGTCCCAGACAGCGTAGGCGTCGCGCAGCCAGGCCTGAATAGCCGCGGCTGTCACACCGGCTTCTGCGGTGGTGACCAGATGGACCTCGAAGCCCTTGTCGCGCTTCCAGGCGACCAGCGGCTCCATGGCGGCTGCATAGTCGGTCCCGGCGATGATCACGTAGCTGCCGTTGCGGCCCGTGTTGGCCGCCATGCCGGGAACTGATCCGGCCAGGGCTGCGTCGAAGCCGCGCGATGAAGCGCGAACCGCCGAGCGCGGCGGCGCTGACCAGGAGCCGTCGTGGCTCACCACGGCATCGGCGACATCGGACTCCCAGGCGATCACGGGCAGGCCCCGCATCATGCCGAGCAGCCGGGCCGGCACTTCGCGGCCGCCGGCGGCGCCGGGAGTCGTCACCGTCCAGGATCGGGAGCCGGAAGGCAGCACCGCTGTCCGCAGACCCACGGCGGGGGCTTCGTCGATCCGGGTGAAGCCGCCGCGGGCGGACAGAACGGTCTCGCCGTCGCGGACGAGGGCGCGGACGTCGGAAACAACTCGCTGTTCGGCGGCGGTGGCGGCCGAGCAGGCCACCACCGCGATCATGCCGAGTCCAAGAGCGAGCCGGGACACAGGCTTCATCATTTGATCAGGATCATCCGCCTCGTGTGCCGAGTCCCGAGGGACTCGAGTTCGTACAGATACACGCCGCTACCTACGGCGTGACCGGATTCGTCACGGCCATTCCAGACCGCTTCGTGGCGACCGGCGGGAAGATCGCCCAAGGTGAGGGTCGCCACGGTTCGACCCGAAAGGTCCCTGATCCTTACGTCAGCCCGACCCGGCAGGTCAAGACGGAAGACGATGGTGGTCGAGGGATTGAACGGGTTGGGGTGATTGCCCAGCAGTTCGACGGGTGGCCGGGGGGTGTTCACTGCTGTCGTGCCGCAGCTGTAGGGACGGGCTCCGATGGGTCCGCCGCAGACATTCAGGGACGGGCTGCCGGCCTGCAGACTCAGGTCGGACGCGCCGCCGCAGAACAGGGGGTCCGAGGAGATGTTGTTGGCAGACGACCCGCAGACCACGTTGCCGCCAGGATTGCCGAACACGTTGCTGCAGGAGATGATCGGGGCTCCGCCGTCACAGACGATGCCGGCGCCGCTCACGGCGTTGGTGATGATGCAGCGCTCCACCGTCGGGTTCGAGCTCCACTGGGACATCAGACCGCCGCAGACGCCGGCGGTGCTGGTGGTGTTGTAGGCGATGGTGCAATACCGCAGAGTCGGGGCCGGGCTGAACAGCGTATGCACGCCCGCCCCATCCGACGATACGCCTACGCAGGTGTTGTTCACGATCACACAGCCCTCGATGACCGGCGACGAAGAATCGACCGCGACGCCGGCGCCGTATGTATAGGCGTCGATCACGCTGTTGCCGGTGATGATGCAGTTTTCAAGCCGACCGCCCGAGCCGAGCTGGAACGACACACCGCCGCCGTTGCCGCGGGAGGTGTTGTCTGTGATTTCGCAGTTGCTGATGCGGGGCGAGGATTCGCCCACGAAGATGCCGGCGCCCTGCCCATAGGGCGAGTCGATGGAATTGCCAGTGATCGTGCAGCCGCTCAACACGGGATTGCTGCTCGCGCGGATGAACACGCCGGCGCCGCTGGGGGCCTGGTTGCCGCTGATCGTGCAGTCGAGCACCAGAGGCGAGCTGAACTCCTCGATGGCGAGGCCGCCGCCCTGCTTGGCGGCGTTGCCGCTGCATTCCAGTCGGGTGAGCGTGGGGCTCGCGTGATCGATACAGACCACTCCACCGTCGGTGCAGGCGGTGACCTTCACGTCTGTGATCTCGACGGTCGATCCCACCTGCCGCATGAGGATGCCTGCACCGTAGGCCGCCGCGAAGGCGCCGCGGATCTGTAGGTTCTCCACCTTGCAGTTCGTCCGACCCTCGATGAAGATTCCGCGCCCAGCCCCTTGAGCATCGATGATCGTAACTTCGACGCCGGCTCCGCGCAGCGTGACGCCGCTCTTCATGATCACACAGGCGGGCGTCGTGCCGGGCCCCTCGGTTTCGTGGGTGCAGTCGGTATAGGTGCCGGCGGCCACCAAGACAACATCGCCTGGGCTCGCAGCCTGAACGGCGTCGTTGATCAGGGCATAGTCTGCCGGAACGTTGATCACCGTCGCACTGACCGGTGCGACAATCATCAGGAGCAGGCCCAAGGCGCTAGCGAGCCTCTTCATGGAGTCCTCCGAAATCGTGGGCTTCATTCTATGGCGGGGGTGAAGACGGCAGTATAGCATATCACAGGATAAATAATCCACCCCGACCGGAAGCCGATGAGATATAATACGAGGACATTCCCCGCCGCTCGTGTCGAAACTGGCACCGATGGACCCCGTCCCATCCCGCCTGACCCGATGAGATCTTGGAGGACGTCATGCGTCTGCGCCTGGAAGTCGTTGCTATCTGTACATTGGTTCTGGCGAGCTTTGCCTTCGCAAGCTCACCGGAAGTCATCAACCTGACCGACATTCCGGGTGAAACCGGTGCCAAGTTGGTTTCGAGCGGGTTGAATTCGCTCGAAATCGAGTTCAATCTCCCTTCCCTGGAAGTCGAAGAGGTCAAGCTGGCCGGCCGCGACTGGCGCAGACTTTCCATAGCCGGCGGCGCCTTGGCCGGCGTCGAAGGCCGAGCCGCACTGCCGGTGTTCGGACGCATGATCACCGTTCCCGACGGCTTGGGCGTCTCCTACGAGATCATCGACATGACGACCGTCGATCTCGAAGACTGGCGACTGGCGCCCGCCGAAGCCTCCGAACTGGAGGAAACCGTGGTCGACGAGGCCTGGTACGACACCTCCATACGCTCCCTCGACCCCGGCCTCGAAATCGGCGAACCCGCCATCCTCAGGGATCTGCGCGTGGTACCGGTGACCTTCAAGCCCGTGGCATACGATCCGGCTTCGGGCCGCGTCCGTGTGGCGACGTCCATGAGGGTACGCCTGACCTTCGCCGGCTCCGACAAGCGCAACGCCGCTCCCCACGGACACGACATGATCCCCCGCTCGTTCGACAGCTTCTACCGCGACAATGTGTTGAACTACGACGCAGCAACCAAGTCGCTGCCCGTGGACCAGGGCAGCTATCTGGTGATCTGCCCCAACGACGCGACCGTTCTGACGATCCTCGAGCCCCTGCTCGAATGGCGTCGTCAGCAGGGCTACAATGTCGTTCTGGCCACGACCTCGGTCACAGGCACGACCACCACGTCCATCAAGAATTACATCCAGACCCAATACGACACCCTGAAACCAGCCTTGGAGTTCGTGACCCTCATCGGCGACAGCGGCGGATCTATCAGCATCCCCGCCTGGACCGAAAACCAGAGCGGCTACGGCGGCAGTGGCGACCACTACTACACGACCCTCGATGGCGGCGATATTCTAGCCGACGTCCACCTGGGACGACTCTCGGTCACCAGCACGGCCGAACTGACCACAGTTGTGAACAAGATCCTGAACTACGAGACAGCCCCTTCCCTGGGCGCCGATCCCGGCTGGTTCACCCGCGCCACCCTGGTCGGCGACCCCGGTGCCTCGGGCATCACCTGCATCTTCGTCAACCAGTGGGCCAAGGCCCAGCTGCTGCAGCACGGCTACACCCAGGTCGACACCGTGTGGAGCGGCAACTTCACGACCGAGATGATGACCCGGTTCAGCAACGGCGGCTCCCTGTTCACCTACCGCGGCTGGTACGGCATGAGCGGCATGGGTTCGAGCCACATCATGAATCTGACCAACGGCGGCGAATTGGGATTCGCGGTGATAATCACCTGCGACACCGGCTCCTTCGCCTCGGACAGCAACTGCCGCTCCGAGGCCTTCCTGCGCGCCGCCAACGGAGGCGGCGTGGCCAGCATCGGCACCGCCACCACCGGCACTCACACGCGCTACAACAACTGCGTGTTCACCGCCGTGATCGACCACACCTATAATTCCAGCGACTTCCGCGTCGGCCCCGCGCTCAGCGGCGGCAAGCTGGCCATGTACAACAACTACAACATCAGCGAGCCGAGCCGGGTGGACATCTGGTCGGTGTGGAACAACCTCATGGGCGACCCGGCCACCGAGATCTGGACGGCGTATCCCGACGACCTGGTTCTCGACTTTCCCAGTCAGATCCCGATGGGCGCCAACGCCGTCGACGTGACCGTGACCGATCACGGCACGGGCCTGCCCGTGGCGAACGCCCTGGTGACCCTCTACAAGTCCGGCGAGATCCGCGTGACCGCCGAAACCGACGCCGCCGGCCGCGTGGTGTTGCCCATCGCAGGCTACTCCGCCGGAGACCTGGCCCTGACCGTGCGCAAACACAACGCGTACCCGCAGCGCAGAACCATCGTCCTGGGCGCAGGCACCGATCTCGTCGCCCTCCAGTCCTCCATCGTCGACGACACCCTGTGGGGGGACAGCGATGGCCTGCTCGAGGCTGGAGAACACGTGAAGGTGGGCGTGCAGCTGCAGAACATGGGTTCGGTGAGCGCCACCGGCGTATCCGCCGTCCTCAACAGCCACGATCCTCTGGTGAGCGTGAACCCGGTCGCCGCCACGGCGAATTACGGCGACATCGCACCGGGCGGCAGCGCCTGGGGCATCCCCATGTACGAGATCACGGTCGACCCCGCCGCGCCAGGCGGGCATCTCACACAGCTCGACCTGGTCGTCTCCTCTGGATCCAAGACTTGGACTTCCCTGGTAGAACTCGAGGTCAAGGGTTCGGCCATGCGCTATTTGAGCACGGTCTTCGGCGGTCCCGGCGGCTCGCCCGATCCCGGTGAGACCGGCACGCTGACCGTCTCGCTCGCCAACGACGGCAACGGTTCCGCCCTCGGCCTCACCGGCGTGCTCGAAACCGACAGCCCCTGGGTGTCGATCATCGACGGCGCCGGTTCGTTCGGCGATATCAACATGAGCATGAGCGGCAACAACGCCGGCGACACCTTCACGATCTCCGTGGGCAGCGACTGCTACCCAGGTCATCTGGCCGCCTTCCGAGTCCTCACGACGACGAGCGACGGCGCCGAAGGCGTCATCGAGTTCACGATGACCGTGGGTACGGCCTCTTCGACCGACCCCGTCGGCCCCGACGGCTACGGCTACTACGCCTACGACCACACCGACACCTCGTACCCCGACGCCCCCGACTACCTCTGGGTGGAGATCGATCCTACCCTGGGCGGCTCCGGCACCGACGTCGGCTTGACCGACAACGGCTGGGAACAGGACGACACCGAGTTCTTCTCCATGCCCTTCGACATGGTGTTCTACGGTGAGACGTTCAACGAGGTCTCCATCTGCTCCAACGGCTGGATCTCCATGGGACGCACTGCCAACCGGCAGTACCGCAACTGGGCCCTGCCCACCGCAGGCGCCCCCGACGGCATGATCGCCGCTTTCTGGGACAACCTCTACAAGGACGGCGCCACCGGCGGCGTCTTCCAATGGTACGACGCGGCCAACCACCGGCTCATCGTCGAGTGGAGCCGCATGCGCACGAAGTGGGACTCGGGATCGACCGGGCCGCAGCAGACCTTCGAGGTCATCATCTACGATCCGGCCTACCACCCGACGCCCACGGGCGACGCCATGATCGACGTCATGTACCAGACCGTCAGCAACGGCGACAACACCAACGGCTACGCCACCGCCGGCCTGATGAACCTGGACCACACCGACGGCCTGACCTACGAATACTGGAACGTTCCCGCCCCGGCCGCCTCCCAGCTTGCGGCCGGTCTCGCGATCCGTTATCAGGCTTTCGACATCGTTCCTTCAGGCACACTCCAGGGCGTAGTGACCAACGCCACCGGCGGCGGCACCGCGGCCTCCGGCGTCCAGATCGTCGTGGTCGGCGCCGGGCGCTCGTTCACCACGGCGGCCGACGGCTCGTACCAGGGCGGCGTCCCCTCCGGAGTGTACGACGTGATCGCCACCCACCCCGACTTCGGCGCCGACACCACGACCGGCGTGTCGATCGTGGTGGACCAGACCACCATCGTCGACTTCTCCCTGATCGACCGGGCCGGCCCGGCCTTCGCCAACCTGACGGTGCTCCCCGACACCGACGACACGGTCGGTCCCTACGTGGTCGAGGCCAACATCACCGACTACACGGGCATCGCCCAGCTCGACATGTTCTATATGTCGACGGTCAACGGCGGCCCCCATCCGCTGACGTTGACGCTGATCGACGCGCCGACCGGTCTCTACCGCGCCGAGATCCCCGGTCAGCCCGAGGGCACGCGGGTGCTCTACTGGCTGGACGGACTCGACTCTGCGGGCAACAGGTCGACGACTGCGAGTGCGGCCCCGGTCGACGCCTTGGACTTCCGCGTGGAGCACACGGCCATCGCCTCGTCGGACATGGAAACGGTCGACGGCTGGGCCCGTGACACGGGCGGCGACACTGCTGGAGCCGGACTCTGGGAGCGCGTCGAACCGGTCGGCATCAGCGCCGGCGACACCCAGGTCGTCCCTGAGGAAGACCACACACCGGCCGGCACCCTGTGCTGGATCACGGGTCAGGACTCCCCCGGCGGCAGCCAGGGCGGCAACGATGTCGACGGCGGCACCACCACGCTGCTCAGCCCCGTCTATGACCTGAGCACCTACGCCACGGCTTCGGTCAGCTACTGGCGCTGGTACACGAACGACACCGGCTTCTCCCCCGGCGAAGACTGGTGGGTCGTACAGGTGAACGACGGCTCCGGCTGGCAGGATCTCGAACGCCTGCAGACCAGCGAGCGCAACTGGCTCTTCTTCGAGTTCAACCTCGAAAGCGTGATCACCCTCACCTCGACGGTGCAGTTCCGCTTCGAAGCCTCCGACATCGGCAGCGGCTCGGTGGTCGAAGCCGGCGTGGACGACTTCAGCCTCACCGGCAGCACGAGCATCATCGACGTAACGCCGCCGACGGCGGCCGTGGTCTACCCCAACGGCGGCGAAATCATTACCCAACCAGGAATTGGCGCGCGCGCCGACACCGCGGTCGAGTGGACGTCGGGCGACGACACCGCCGTCACGCGCACGATGATCGTCATGTCCAACGACGGCGGCGTGAGCTGGCCCGACACCCTCGCCGACGGCGTTCTGATCAGCCCGGTGGAAGCCAACTGGCCCGGACTGAGCAGCACGACCTGCCGTGTGAAGGTCATCGTCTTCGACGACGAACTCAACGCCGCGATCGACGTTTCCGACGGCGACTTCGAGCTGACGGTCGTCACCGGCGTCGATGAAGGACTACCGGCCCGCGTCACCCTGGGCCGCAACGTTCCCAACCCGTTCAACCCGGCCACCGAGATCGCCTTCTCGCTGCCCCGGGCCAGCCGGGTCCGTCTCGAAGTGTTCGACGTGAGCGGCCGCAAGGTGCGGACCCTCGTCGACGGCCGCCTCGAAACCGGCGCCTATACGATCATGTGGCGCGGCGAGAACGACCGCGGCGCCCGTACGTCGTCCGGCACCTACTTCTACCGCCTCGACGCGGACGGAGAAGTGTTGACGCGCAAGATGACCCTGCTCAAATAATGCCCCGACACGGGGACGCGGGAGGCTCTTCGCCTCCCGCGTCCCGATCTCGTCTCGATCTCGTCCCGCCCGCACACCCGACTCCACGCCGGAGGATCCGATGAAGACGACCACCTGCGCCCTGACCGCCGCCGGCCTGGCCTGCCTGCTCATGGTGTCCGGCTGCACCCAGGACGACGTCGCCTCTTTCAAGACCGCCCGCGCCGAACTCGCCGAGGACGGCAGTCTGGCCGACGACCTGTTCCAGGCCGACATCACGTTCTGCCGTCGCGTCGGCACCAAAACCGGCAAACGCATCGAAGCCGGCGAAGAATTCCAGATCCGCGACGGCGACAAGTACGACTACGTGAACGCCCTGATCGACGTGGCCAACATTCCCGCCGACGTCACCCACCAGGTCCACTTGGCCTGGATCCGTCCCGACGGCCGGGAACTGTTCCGCCGGTTCGGCACCGTGACCTTCACGACCAACGACGAGGGTTTTCTCCAGGAAGTCGTCTGGATGGATGCCGAAGACCTCCACGACGTTCAGATCGAAGACGCCGAGACCGTCCTTGCACCGGCCCTCACACTCTCGTCCCGGCTCAACGTGAGGCCCGACAAGGAGCGCGACCCGGGTATCTACGCCATGCGCTTCTATTGGAATCGGGAATTGATGTTGGAGAAGACCTTCGAGCTTCTCGCGGCGGACTAAGTCGTCCCGGCCCTAAAAAAGAGAACCGCCCGACCTATGGCCGGGCGGTTTTTTAATAGATCTCCTGAGGTGATCCACAGGATCACGACATCAACGGATTAATCCTCTTCCTGGATGATCTCGATCACCAACTCGTCCTCGGTCTCCATCCCCTCCTGGACGCCCGTCAGCTCCACGCCGATGGTCGTCATCTCTCCGTCCTGATCGACGGTCACGTCGGCCTCACCCACGAAGCCGCCTTCGTAGATCTGCTGGAGGATGTCGGCCCGCATCTGCTCGGGGCTGCCCTCGAGCACCTCGATGTTGAACAGGTGGTGGCCGACGTTTTCGGCCAGGCTCGTCTTCACGCTCGAGGCCAGGGTTTCCGACTCCAGCCCGGCCAGGGCGAGGGCCGGCCAGCGACGGCTCAGCTTGTCCTCGAGGCTTGGCACCGAGATGCCCCGACCCCAGATCATCAGGTCGATGGACAAGGGTCCGCCGTCCACTTCTTTCACGCTGACGCTCACGTCCTCCACGCCGGGGTGGGTCTTCACGACGTCGGTCATGTCGCTGACGGACTGCATCATCTCCACCACGTGGGCGTACGCCGGGCTCTCGGGCGAGAAGGTGTAGGTCAGGCGCTGCCCCATCTCCACCTCGGTGTCGGTGGGCACGGTGCAGGCCGCGATGCCCAGCACCGCGATCAGCAGAACGGCGAACAGGGGCCGTTTCAGAAAGCTCGTCATGTCATAGGTCCTTCCGGGTCGGGTGATCGTCGCGTGGCGGTCGAGCAGATCCCTTTCCAGTTCTTCGCGGCGCTCTGCGTCGCGGACCGGGCTCGCGAGAAGCTCTCGCAGGGTCCTTTCGGTGTCATCGGATCGCATAATCCACCTCGCCTTTTCGTTCGGGTCCTTCGACCACCCGTTCCCGCAACTGTCGGACGGCGCGCGAAAGACGCTGTTTGATCGCGGCTTCGCTCATTTCCGTCATCGTTGCAATTTCGCGGCAACGCAGGCCTTCGCCGTAGCGGAGGGCCAGGAGTTCCCGCGTTTCGGCCGGCATCCGCGCCAGCTCGGTCCTCACGCGTTCCGCCTCTTCGGTACGGATGATCCCGGTCAGGGGATCGGCGTCGGGACCGGCCAGAACATCTGCCAGACCATCCACGTCCACGGTATCGCGGCTGCGGCGCAGGTGGTCGATCAGCGCATGGCGCGCCGTCGTCATCACCCAGGCCGTCACGCTGCCGCGACCAGGATCGTGCCGCTCCATGTTCTTCAAGAGCTTGTGGAAGACCGTGGCGACGAGATCCTCCGCGTCGTGGACGTTCGCACATCGACGATCCAGGTAGGCGTGCACAGGATCATGAAGATCGTCGAACAGGGCCCGGAAGGCCTTCTGATCGCCGCGCGACGCCTTGCTCAGAAGGCGGGTGTGACGTCGGTCCCTGACGACGGTTCTGAGATCCAAGGCATGCTCCCGGACGGGGTGGTCGATGCACCTTCTACGCACGAGGGGGAAAAGGGTGACACCCAACAGGATGGTACAACCGCGGCCGATCCGTTCCCATCCCGTTGATGAAGCTGGACTTTCCCTTGTTGAACTCTAGTTTTCCCCAGGTGACCTCAGCCTCCCCCGAGAAGGGATCCGTTCATGACGACCCGGGCCCTGATGATCTTCGCACTGCTGCTGATTGCCGACTTCGCAGCGGCCGACGTCGCCACCGACCTCGACATCGGCGGCGAAGTCCGCATGCGGGGATACGACTTGGAAAACATGTGGGACGCCGACTCCGATCAGAACGGCGACCGCTGGTCCCTGTTCCGACAACGCACACGGCTTCACCTGCGCGCCCGGCTCGACCGCGGCGTGACGGGATTCGTCCGCATCGCCAACCAGCACTGGGGTGAAGGTGTGACCGACGCCGACGCCTGGGAAGCCGACAACAAGAGCAACAAACTCTTCGTCGACGCGGCCTGGATCGATGCCCCGCGCGTCTTCGACCTTCCCGTCTCTCTCCGATTCGGCCGACAATCGGTGATGTACGGATCCGGTTTCATCCTATTCGACGGTCAGTCTCAAACCGCGTCGACATCCACATACCTCGACGGCGTCCGGGCCGGGATCGACATCGCCGACGCCGTCCGACTCGACCTGCTCTACTTCAAGGACCAGGAAAACGTACGCACCGACGCTGCCTGCGACGACATCACCATCGGCGGCGCCTACTTCAGCTGGACGGCCGGGGGCGACCGCGAGGCATATGTTCTGCGCCGCCGGGACGAAGCCGGCGGCAAGGACATCGCCATGGTCGGCGCCAGGCTCAAGGGAGCCGCCGTCAATGTCCTGGATTACGAAATCGAAGGCGCCGTACAGCGGGGCGACGCCGCGACGGGCCGCTCCCAGGATGCCTGGGGCTGCAAGTCCGAGTTCGGCTGGACGATCGAAAGCGCTCCCGCTGCACCGCGGTTCTTCGTCGGCTTCACCGGGATGAGCGGCGACGACCCGTCTACCCCCGCCAACGAACGCTGGGACGTCTTCTACGGCGGCTGGCCCCAGTTCGGCGATCTGCTGGCCTGGACCAACCTCAACCTCGGACCCGGCAACGCTGTCGCCGGCCTCGACCCCGGTTACGCCACCGGCAGCACGACCGGCGGCGAGGTCGTGTACGGCAACATGCTCATGCCCTCGGTCGGCTTGGAAGTCCGACCTCGATCGGACCTGGGCGTCGAAGTCTCGTACTCGCCTATGCGTTTCCATCAGGCGCCCGACGCCTCCGACGATCTCGGAATCTACGCACAACTCCATGTGAAGTACCGATACTCGCCCCAGCTCGCCTTCGCCCTCTACGCCGCGATGCTTGAACCCGGCGAGGCATACGGTCCCGACGCCGACACGATCCACGAGGTCTTCTGGGAAGCCTCTCTGACCTTCTGAGCCACGCAAGGAACCGCCATGACCATCAAGATCGTCGTCATCGCCCTCTACGCCCTGATGATCATCGGTGTCGGCATCGCCGGCCTGCGACGCACGAAGTCGTTCTCCGACTTCTTCCTCGGCGGCGGCGACGTGGGCCCCTGGATGTCGGCCTTCACCTACGCCACGGCCTACTTCTCGGCGGTGCTGTTCATCGGCTTCGCGGGCAAGATCGGCTGGGGCTTCGGCTACTCGGGGCTGTGGATCGCCCTGGGCAACGCCCTGATCGGCGTGCTGCTGGTCTGGGGCGTGCTCGGGCACCGCATCAAGCGCATGTCCGTGGACTACGGCGTGGCGACCATGGCCGAATACTTCGAGAAGCGCTACGACAGCCGGTTTTTGAAGCTGTTCGCGGCCCTCGCCGTCTTCGTGTTCTTCATTCCCTACTCGGCGGCCGTGTTCATGGGACTGTCGTACCTGTTCCGGGCGAACTTCGGCATCGACTACACCATGGCGCTGGTCGTCATGGGTACGTTCACGTCGGTCTACCTGGTTCTCGGCGGTTACAAATCCATGGCCATGATCGACGTTGTCTTCGGCATGATCATGCTGCTCGGCGTCACGATTCTCTTAGGCTTCACGCTGAAGGCCGGCGGCGGCCTGCCGTCGATCACCGGGCAGCTGACGGCCATCGACGCCCGCCTGACCGGCCCGGTCGGCCCCCCCGGAGCCTGGCCCCTGTTCTGCCTCGTGTTCCTGACGAGCGTGGCGCCCCTGGGCATGCCCCAGCTCGTGCAGAAGTTCTACGCCATCAAGGACCGCCGTTCGGTCCGGATCGGCATGATCGCCAGCACGTGCTTCGCGGTGCTGATCGGCGGCGTGGCCTACTTCGTCGGCTCGACCGCACGGCTGTTCCTCTCGCCCGAGAATTCCCCGGCGGCCTTCGCCGACGGCAAGCCCCTGTTCGACGCGCTGATGCCCGAACTGCTGGCCCGTGTCGTGCCCGAATCGCTCTCGGTCGTCATGCTGCTGCTGATCCTCTCGGCGAGCATGTCCACCCTCGCCGCCCTGGTGCTGATCGCCAGTTCCTCGGTGGTGAAGGACCTCTTCGCCGGCTTCGTGAACCGCGACGCCGACGACGCGTCGCTGACCCGTCTGATGCGCATCGCGAGCGCCGGCTTCGTGATCGTTTCGGTGGTGCTGGCCTACTTCCGTCCGGCGTCCATCGTGGCCGTGCTCGGCATCTCTTGGGGCGCCATCGGCGCCGTGTTCCTCGGACCGTTCTTGTGGGGATTGTTCACGACGTGGGCGAACCGCACCGGTGCCGTCGCCGGCTCGGTGTTGGGCCTCGCGACCTGTCTCACGCTCTACGCACTGGGACACTCTTCGCCCGAGGCTGGGACGCTGGGGATGATGGTCTCTCTGGGTGTGGTACCGCTCGCGAGTCTGCTTGAGCGGTGAAACCGTTTGATGTCAACGAGTTCGTGAGTTACACTGATGTCAGTCGATCCTCATCATCAACGAGGTGAGTCACGGCATCATGCCCAAGTGTCCTCGTTATACGCTGTTCCTCGCCCTCGTTTTGACCCTGGCATCGACCCTCATGGGGCTCGGCTGCGGTCGGGACGATCCTCTTGCCCGCTTTGCTCCCCAGCTCGATCCGGACATCCGCGCTCTTCTCGACACCATGGATGACGATGTCTTCATTGCGATGGCTCTTGAGATGGGCGAGCCGCGCCTGATCGACGGCTGGTATCAGCTGATCCTCCACGTCGTTGACGGTACCCCGGGCACCATCGAAGTCGTCGAGCCCCATGCTCGCCGTCTTGCCTTGCTGTTCCGGGATCACTTCGGGACCGGCTTCCGCCTTCATGAAATCGATGTCCTGGCGCAGATCGATCCATCCGATCTCGCGCCATTCTGGGCCCGCTGGCAGAACATGACGGCGACCATATCGGAGGACGACCCGGAAGAGGAGACCAAGGCACTTGAGCTGGAATCACTCGCCGCCGACGCCATCACGCTAGGAATCGACTGGTTCAAGTACCTCGTCGACGAGATCCTTGCCAGGAACTACGCCCACCAAGGCCGTCTCGGTGACGCCCAGGCTCTCTTCGAGAATACTCTGGACTATTCGGTCCGGGTCGAAGACGTCTGGTCGCAATGTCAGGTCCTCGGTACGCTGGCCGAGCTCCACTACCAAGCCAACCGCCCGGATTCGACATATATCTGCCTCGACCGCGCCGAACATATTGCACGTCGGTCCAAATTGGCCTTTCAGCTCGCCAGAATCCTAGCCTTCCGCGCCGACTACCTGCGTGACTCCGGCCATTACGGTTCTGCTCATCTCCTGCTTCGAGAGGCCCGTCGTGAATGCCGCGCCTTGAAAGGCCGCGGCCGAGAGCTCCGTTGGCTGCTGGCCGAAATCGACTTTCTCGACCAGCTGGGCTGTTGGCCCATCATCGATGATCTCGTCGCCGAGGGTGAGATCCTGGCAGCCCAGTTGCCCCACTACATCGAACCGCGTCAGATCAAGTGGCGGAGTATGAAGCTCCGGCTCACCAAGGTCCGGTCCCTCGCCGCCCATGGTCAACAGAGCGATGCACGGCGTCTGATGGATGACCTCCTGTCAGACCAAGCGCCCCTGCTCCACCCTGAGCTCCGCTCCGAAGCAATGTCAGAAGACATTGAAATGCTGATCACGGAAGGGCGGATGAACGAAGCCCGCAAACGTGCAGAAGAGGGTCTGGCTCATGCCTCGGAGAACCACATCGAGCTCCAGGCTTCCAGGTTCGAAATCCTGCTGGCCCGGATCGCTCTTGCCGAGAGCGATTTTCAGGAAGGCCGTCTCCGGCTCAACGCCTTCATCACCAAACATGATCATCTCCAAACAGCCGACCTTGAAGCGGAGTCCTACGCCGCCGACATGAACGTCCGCATCGCCGCCGCCGTCGGAAACGAGTCGGAGCTCGTAGAGGCGTTGGGCTGGTCGTTCACCCTGCTCGACTCGTTGATCGTCAAGAGCGATCACTCCGTCGCCACCTATCTGGCCATCGACCAATTCGACCGACTCCGTGCAACCGTCCACGGACTGATCGCTGACGATCCCTCCCTCGGACTCGCCTTTGAAAACCACTGGCGTTCATTGATCGGGCATCATCACAGATCAACCAGCGAGTCAGCCTCACAATTCGTTACGAATACCCAAACAGCCGCTGAGTGGATCTCAGCCTGGTCCGGCTGGCAGGGCCAAGGAGATTTCGCCGATCGTGCGATTGCCGCATCCAACGCCAGGAGCGATGCGATCAACTTGCTCGCCTTCGTCGTGACCGACGACGCCGTGATCCGCTGGCATTCGGAGAACAACGAGATTCATCGCTCCCTGCTTGAAGTCACACCTGAAGACCTCCGCACTCAAACGGCCCAGATTCTCGATCGTTTGTCCAGCAAACCACAGCCTGATCACCGGAGATCGGCACCCTCTTTGCAGCAACTCCTAATGGGTATGTCGCGCACGCTGCTCCCCGAAAGCTATCTTGAAACACCACCCAGCCGACTGATCGTCATGCCCGACGACATGCTCAATTCTCTGCCCTTCGGGGTTCTGTCCACCTCTACGGGGCTCCCGCTCGGTCACGGTACTGACATCGTCAGACTCCGCTACGAATCGACCGCGGCACCGCGATCGCAAGAACCTTCTCTCGTCGTCGCGAATCCAAGCATTGCCATGGATATCCAGCGACTCTATTCCGGCCTCACAAACCTCCCGGGCGCCGAAGCCGAAGGCCTGACCACAGCTGCACTTTTGGCGAACTCCCAGCTGCTGCTCGGGGCCGATGCTGACAAGGCCGCGGTCATCCACGGTGCCCGTAGCGCCTCCCGCCTCTATTTCGCGAGCCACATCGTCCAGGATGCAACGGCACCGTTCCTGAAATTCATACCTCTCGCCTCCGGCGCGAATCATCAGCGCGTGGAGGACTCGGTCCTCGAGATGAAAGACATCCTCGACCTCGACCTCTCGGGCTGCGGACTCGTCGTGCTCTCCGGTTGCTCCAGCGGAACGCCCTACGTGACCGACGTGCGCACGGCACCCTCTTTCGGCGACGTGTTCCTCGACGCGGGCGCAAGCAACGCCGTGCAATGTCTCTGGCGCGTCGATGACGGGGCAATGGTGCCGATCATGGAGTCGTTCGTGAAGGCCACCGCCGACAATGCGGACGTATGGCATCTTGCGGCGTCCCTGCGTGAGGCCCGGGCGCCCTTAATGATTCGGGAGGGTCTGCCGACGCATCCCTTCGGTTGGGGTGCGTTGATACTGGTGACGACCGATCCGGGCTTCTAGGATCCGAGAGGGTCTGTCTTCGAAGAATCCTCAGCGGACATGATCACCGCACGTTTCCAATCCCCCCGCAGAAACCACACCAACGCGACCGCGCCCGCGATCACGTTGGACAGGTTCATGGCCCACCACAGCCCCGTCGGCCCGTGCCCCAGGTGCACGGCCAGCAGCCACGAGAAGGGAATCCTGATCAGCCACAACCGCCCTACGTTCACGACCATCATCGGCACGGTATGGCCCGACCCCTGGAAGGCTCCGAACATCACCAGGATCAGGCTGAACATGAACAGCGACGGCGACGTGATGCGCAGCAGGTCGCGTCCGTAGGCGACCACCTCGGGGTCGTCCACGAAGACCCGCGTCAGAGGCACCGCGTACACGAACATCACGGCGATCAACGGCAGCAGGATCACCGCGATCAGCACCGCCGAGCGGCGCACCGAAAGAGCGGCCCGCTCGGCCAGGCCCGCGCCGAGGTTCTGCCCCACGGCGGTGGCGTTGGCCTGGGCCATGGCCCAGGCGGGAACCGAGACGGTCATGATGATGCGGTGCCCCACCCCGAAGGCGGCCGTCACCGCCGAGCCGAAGCCGTTGACGATGCCGATCAACAAGGTGAAGCCCAGCGAGGTCATGGTCTGCCCCACCGACAACGGCAGGCCGATGCGCAGCAGCCGGCGAATGAGCACGCCGTCGGGCCGCAGATCGCGGGCATGCAGCCGGAAGCCGCCGTGCCCGGTGAGCTCCCGGATCGCCAGCGCCGCCGCCACGGCCCGGGCCAGCCCCGTCGCCACCGCGGCTCCCGCCACGCCCATCGCGGGCACCGGACCCCAGCCGAAGATCAGCAGGGGATCGAGCACCACGTTCAGCAGCACCGCCGCGATGTTGATGCGCATGGGGCCCATCGTGTCGCCGAGACCAGAATACACGCCCTGGTAGGAATGGAAGACGAACATCAGCGGCATGCCCGCGAGGATCCAGCGCATGTAGAGGAAGGAACCGGCGAAAGCGTCGGCGGGGGTGTCGAGCAGACGCAGCAGGGGCGCGGCGAACACGAAGCCGAGCACGGCGATCAGACAGCCGGCGATCATCTGGATCAACAGGGATTGGCCTGCGGCGCGGCCCATCTCATCCTCGCGCCCTGCGCCCCGATACTGGCTCACCAGCGTGGTGCCCGCCTGCCCCAGGCCCATGGCCAGGGCGATGCCGATGAACACCAAGTTCATGGTGATCGTCGGGGCAACCAGGGCGGTCTTGCCCAGCTTTCCGAGCCAGAAGGCGTCGACAAGGTTGTAGAGAGTCTGGGCCAGATAGGACACGCTCACGGGCCAGGCCACCGCCAGCAGGTGGCGGGTCATGGGCCCGCTGGTCATGTCGCGGCCGTGGAGGGTGGGGGTGGTCAAATCGATCTCCACATCGAAGACAGCAGACGATACGTCCTGCCACGATGCAACAGGACGCCGATCAACACCAGTATTCCATCCGCACCGACATGAATCATGATAGAGTGAGCAACAGTCAATTATTTCAATCTTCTTCGTGATGACGACTTCAAGGGGGTCATTATGCGCACGTTCCAACTCTCAGTCCTGATTCTCGTCATGCTCGCCACTGGCGCTTCGAGCCAGGTCATCGACTGCCTCGACGGCAGCGACGGCGGCGACAGGGTCACGCGCGGCTTCTACTGTTCCGACTATCCCGGCACGACCATCGAACGCGTGGACCTGCATCTTAGCGCCGAGTCAGCCGGGGAATACGTCATTAGGATGACGATCAGGACGGACACCTATAACGGGCTGCAGGTCGGTCAGGCCGAGGCTACAGTCACCCTGCCAGGGGGCCCTTCTAACCATGTCCTGACGAGTTTTCTCTTCCCCTCGACGAGCGTCGCCCCTCACGCTCTTCTCACCTTCGCGCTCGAGGAAGTCTCAGGACCTGACCTCATGTATTACGCTCCGACTACATCCAACAGTGCCTGTCCGATCACCCAGACCAACGGCACCACACCGCCCCTCGACACTTTCCGACGCAACGGTGTTCGCGTGGCGATTCACGGCGCCGGCCTGGTAACCAGTGATGACCGCTCCTGGAGCATGATCAAACAAGCCTTCCGGTGATCAAGCCGGCGGCCGGCCCCAAATCGGGGTCGGCCGCTAGGTCGACATCATCCTGTCGTTCCATCACCGTAAGAGGCTCAAATCTCGTCCAGCCGCTCCCCCATCCTCAAGCGATGGCGCAAACCCATGAGCCGGGCGTCGAGGGCCCGCAGTTCGTCGAGATTGGCGCGCTCCGCCGTACTAGGTTCCACAACCTTGACCATGCCGCCGTTGTTGATCACCACGCGCCGGTCGCCCATGAGCGCCAGAATGGGATCGTGGGTCGCCATGAGCACGATCTTGTCCTGACCCACGAGCACGTCGAGGGCCTTCTGACGATCGATGCCGGCGTTCTCGATCTCGTCGATCAACACGACCGGCGAGGTCGAGAGCACCGCGGTGTCGGCGATCATCAGGGCGCGCGACTGTCCGCCGGAAAGCGACGTGACCGGCGTGTCGAGGGCGAAGGGTTCGCCGGCCAGGGAGTTGGCCTCGTTCCAGATGCGCTGCACCTTGCCATCGATGTCGTCCGCGCGGCGGCTCTCGGCATGCAGGGCCAGGAAATCACCCACGCCCATGTCCATGACGAAGTTCATATTCTGGCTGAGCTGGGCCACGAGCTTACGGTCGCCTGAGGTGCGCCAGCGCTCGTCGCCTTCGACGCCGTCGATCAGCACGCGGCGTCCGGTCGGAGTGTCGCCCCGGGCCACCCACTCGATGTCGGCGAGCAGGCGGCTTTTGCCCGAGCCCGTCGGCCCCACGATGCACACGACCTCGCCCACGGTCACGTTCAACTCGCGCACGGGTTCGTCGTCGCCCGACTTGTTGCGGCCCCCGATCACGGCGATGGAGTTGACGGTGAGTTCTTCGCCGGAGAGGAACGATTCCATTTCGGTCAGAAACTCGGCCAGGTCGCCGAGGGCGGCGCCGGCGGCTGCCGTCACCGCGACATCGCGGTCATCTCCGAGCTCCAGGCCCCGATCGGCGAAAAATCCGTCGGCATATGGCCAGCGCTCGAGCAGGGCGCCGACGGTCAGCGTGCGCAGCAGATCCACGGCGATCATCGGCCGTCCTCCCCTTCGGTCAACGGTGCGGACTGTTGCCGATCCGCGTTCACTTCGAGGCCGTCCTGGGTGTCGAGATCGATCTTGCGCACGTTGCCCATCTGGTACTTCTCCCCGATACGGGTCTCGCCGAGACAATAGCTGCACAGGGCCGCCGGCATGCTGAAGCGCAGGCGCTTGCCCTCGACCGTCGCCACCTCTTCGCCGTCGTCCCACAGGGTCGAGAACTCGAAGCTGCCCTGGCCGGTGATGCCGTTGACGTGCATGACCCGCGCTTTGGGATTGACCCGCTGCACGCGGGTGGCGAAGACCTCGCGTTCGGCCTGGCTCACCACGTCGCCCTTGGTGATGATCACGATGTCGGCCGACTTGAGCATGGGACCGATCTTCTGGGGCGTGTTGATGCCCGAGAGGTTGTCGATCACGCACACCGCGAGGATGTCGCGGATGTAGGGCGAACAGCGGTTGCACAAACCGGCGCTCTCGCTCACGAGCACGTCGAGGTCGCGGCCCAGGCCCCACTGCACGCATTCCTCGACATTGGACACGAAGTAGTGGTCGGGGCACAGCGCGCCCGACAGGCCCTTGCGCACGGGGATGCCCTGGGCGCGGTAGAGGTCGTCGTCGAAGGTCGAGAGGCAGTCGAACTTCACGACCCCCACGCTGCGGCCCTTGGCGCGCACGTGCTCGAGGGTCTTGAGGATCACCGAGGTCTTGCCCGACGACGGGGGTCCGCTGACGGTGACGAACTTCATGACGCCCCACCTCCATTATCCGGATCGTTGAAGATCTCCAGCATGCGCGGAATCATCACGCCCAGATCATGCTCCCGCACGAAATCCCAGCCCAGCCACAGCCAGGGCGCCGGGTCGGGCAGCTCGTTCACGACGTCGGGATGCAGAGAGGGAAACAGTCCCTTGTGGGCCAGGATCTCCCCGGCCTCCCGCGACAGGAACACATCGGCCAACTCCTTCGCCGCCACTCCGTTCTTCGTCTGCTCGAGCATGAAGATGGGGCTGATGATGGCCCCGTCGCTCGGCCATACCACCTCGACCTTGGGATTCATCTTGGCCATGCGCGAGAAGAAGTAGGGGATTACCGAAACCGTCGGCACCTCGCCCTTGGTGGCCTTGAAGCGGCCGGCGGCTTGGCTCGGGTGGAGCGACTTGAGGAGGTTGCGCGAGAGGGAGCGAATGCCGTCGTCGCCGAAATGCTTCCAGATGGTCAGCAGGATGCCGTTGAACAGATCGAAATCGCCGACAGGCAAGGCAATGCGCTTCTCCATACGGGGCGACAGAAGATCGGCCCACGAACGCGGCGCCGCTTCGCCCTCGGCGAGCTGCTGGCTGTCGACCAGAAAGACCGCCGGCACCACGCCGATCATCGCGAAATGCCCGTCGGGATCCTTGAGCTGGAGACCATCGAAAGCCGGGTTGGTCACTGGCCAGGAACGATCGACAAAGATGCCGCGGTCCTTGAACCGTCGCAGGTTCTTGTGGTCGAAGAACGCCTCGAAACCCGCCGAGAGGAAGATGTCCGGTAGGTCGGCCTCAGTGCGCAGCCGGGCCATCTCTTTTTCCACGACGTCCATACCCACGCTCGCAGCAGCCATGCGGTGGCCCACGCTCACGCCATGGGCCTGTTCCACGCGGATGCGCTCCTTGTCGAAAGCCTCGAGCAGGGGAATGCGTACGGGGCAGGGCAGCAGACCGGCCACCTTGATGTCCCCGTGGTCGGGGAACATCTGACTCTCATCCACCTGAGCGAGAGTCAGGTCCTCGCCGCGGGTCGCGGCGACAACGGCAGCCTGCAGATCCTTCAACAGCGCTTCCGGCTCGCGTCCCTTGGCGACGGCGGCCTGGGCCAGGGTCACCCGTCCGCCCAAGCGCTCACGCTGTCCAGGATCGGACATGTGCGGGAAACCGGCATCCACGAAAACGGGAATCGTCTCGGGATGGGCTTCGGTGATGACATAGAGGGTCTGGTCGATGCTGATCTCGGGTCCAGCCATGGATTCACCTCGTCTTGACAATTATGCACCAATTGGTGTAGTTCTGTCCGCCCAATATCACCCAGACAGGATCGCGGCGCAAGTCCCCAGGCGCCAGTTCCTCATCACCGGGTTGACGTGTCGGAATCCGCAACCTAGATTCCAGGCTCGTCAGCGACGAACCCATCGAACCGGGAGACCACCGTGCCGCACGGTCGAACCACAACCACGAACCGTCAGGGACACCTGATGCGCATGTCCATGGCCATGGCGATGCCCGGGCCGGGCTGTGGTGCGTTCGTGCGAGGTGTCCTGATCTGACCCCGCGAACATCCTGAGGGAAGCACCACCGCCCGGCCTGAGCCAGGCGGTTTTTTCGTGTCATCACGTGTGCCTTCACTCGAGGAGTTTCGCCATGTCGAACAATCGTGCGCTTCCGACCCTGTGCATCCACGGCGGTCCCGATCCCGATCCCGCCCACGGGGGACTGCTGCCCCCTATCCACCAGACCACCACCTTCCGCTACACCGGCGTGGGCCGGGAGCAGGCTTTCTCCTATAGCCGCGTCGGCAATCCGACCGTGGCGATCCTCGAGGCCCGCCTCGGAGAGCTCGAAGGGGCACCACCGGCGGTGACCTTCGGCACCGGCCTGGGCGCCGTCTCGACCCTGTGCTTCGCCCTGTTGAAATCCGGAAGCCGGGTCGTGGCGTCGGAAGTGCTGTACGGCGGCACGTTCCGTTTGCTGGAGGAGATCTTCGGGCCTCTGGGCGTGACCGCGGAGTTCGTGGACACCGCCGACCCCGCAGCCGTGGCTCGCGCCCTCGACACACCCACCGACCTGCTGCTGCTGGAGTCCCCCGGCAACCCGACTCTGCGACTGACCGATCTGCGAGCGACCTGCGCCCTCGCCCGCGACCGCGGCGTGCGCACCGTTGTCGACAACACGTTCCTGACCGCCTACGGACAACGCCCCCTGGACCTGGGCGCCGACATCACCCTGACCTCGACGACCAAATACGTGGACGGCCACAACGCCACCGTCGGCGGTGCGGTGTGTTCGCGGGACGAGGAGCTGCTCGAGCGTCTGCGCTACGTGCGCAAGTGCCTGGGTACGATCCAGTCGCCCCAGAACGCCTGGCTCACGCTGCAAGGGCTCAAGACCCTGCCGCTTCGACTCACACGCCAGAGCGAATCGGCCCTGAAGCTGGCCGAGGCCCTCAAGGAGCATCCGCATTTGATCGGGGTGATCCACCCCTTCCTCGACGACTTCCCCCAGCGCGACCTCGCCTTGCGGCAACAGGACTGCGGCGGCGGACTGGTGATCGTCACGGTCGCCGGCGGGCAGCAGCGGGCCGCGGCGGTGATGGCCGGCCTGAAGCTCTGCACCCCGGCGGAGAACCTGGGTTCGGTCGAGACCATCGCCACCCACCCCGCGACGATGACCCACGGGTCGGTGCCGCCGGAAGTGCGGCAGGCCCTGGGCATCGACGACGGGATGATCCGCATCTCGGTGGGCATCGAGGATGTGCGGGAGATTATCGACGACGTGACCGGCGCCCTGCAGGCCGCCTTCGCCGCGGAGGTGCACCATGCGTGATCCCGTCGTCGTGCTCAAGTTCGGCAGCTCGGTGCTGGGCTCGCCGGCCGACCTGCCGGTCGTCGTGCAGGAGATCCACCGCGAAGTGGGAAAAGGGCGCCGCGTGGTGGCGGTGGTGTCGGCCTTCGCCGGCGTCACCGACGCCCTGCTGGCCGAGGTCCGGGCGCGCCACGAGGAGCCCGATCCCCACGGCCTCGCCCGCATCCTCGAGACCGGGGAGAGCGTGGCGGCGGCCGCCCTCGGCCTCCAGCTCGAGGAGGCGGGGGTGCCCGCCGAGGTGGTCGACGCTTCGGGGATCGGCCTGACGGCCGCCGGGGCGCCCCTCGACGCCACGCCCACCCACCTAGCCCGGCGGCGCCTCGAGGAGCTGCTGGCGCGGGTACCGGTGGTCGTCGTGCCCGGCTTCAGCGGGCGGGACCGACAGCGCCGTCCCGTGCTGCTGGGTCGGGGCGGGTCGGATTTCACCGCCCTGTTCCTGGCCCGCCGTCTGGGTGCAGTGGAGTGCCGCCTGCTCAAGGACATCGACGGGCTGCTCCGCGTGCACCCCGACGGGACCCTCGACCACGCCACGCGCTACGCCGAGGCCCATTACCGCGACTGCCTG
>ERZ890953.21-NODE-21-length-83147-cov-27.210514_pt1 | contig 83147 bp, 65 predicted proteins | sample MGYA00521264_ERZ890953 | MGnify/ENA primary metagenome ERZ890953 (study PRJEB32303, sample SAMEA104408629) | aquatic metagenome | biome: Brackish water; feature: Chemocline; material: water | place: Baltic Sea | collected 2014-10-26T21:54:00 | depth 200 m ...
ATATCGGCCCCCGCATGCCGCGGGGGCCGATTGCCGTCTTGTGGTGCCTTCGCCGTTATGACACTTTACTCACCATAAGGACACACCCGGCCGCCAGCCGGGCCGCACATCGGCATCACCCACCATTCTCGGCGCAATCCCGCCGCGGGAGGTCGTCATGGCTCAGACCGTCATCGAGAAAATCACTCAGGCCCACGCCGTCGATCTGGCCGCCGGTGTCGAACTGCACGCAGGCGATTTCGTGACCTTGATCCCCGACCTGATCATGACCCACGACAACACCGCCGCGGTGCTGAACAAGTTCGAATCGCTGGGCGTGGAGAAGATCCACAACCCGCGCCAGCCCGTATACGCCCTGGATCACGACATCCAGAACAGGAGCGAGGGCAACCTGGCCAAGTACGCGCGCATCGAAGCCTTCGCCAAGGCCCAGGGCGTCGACTTCTACCCCGCGGGCACCGGCATCGGACACCAGGTCATGCTCGAGAACGGTTACGTCAAGCCGGGCGGCTTCTGCGTGGCCAGCGACAGTCACTCGAACATGTACGGCGCCGTGGGTGCCGTGGGTACGCCGGTCGTCCGCACCGACGCCGCGGCCATCTGGGCCACGGGCCGCTTCTGGTGGCAGATCCCGCGCACCGTGCGCGTGAACCTCACGGGCGAGCTGCGCGACGGCGTGACGGGCAAGGACGTCATCCTCACCCTCTGCGGCATGTACAACGCGGGCGAAGTGCTCAACGCTGCTCTCGAGTTCGCCGGCCCCGGCATCTCCAGCCTTTCGATGGACGCGCGCATGACCATCGCCAACATGACCACCGAGTGGGGCGCCCTGGTGGGCTGGTTCCCCTGCGACTCCGCCACCATCGACTTCTTCCGCAAGCGCCGCGCGATCCTCAAGCTCTCGGGCGTCGAGGGCCACGTGACCAACGACATGCTCGACGACTGGATCGCCAAGCCGCCTGTGAGTGATCCCGAAGCCGTCTACGCCGGAGAAATCGACCTCGACCTCACCGAAGTCGCCCCTCACGTGGCCGGCCCCGACACTGTGCAGAAGACCCAGTCCCTCGCCGAGATCGCGGCCAAGAACATACCGATCCACAAGGCGTACCTGCTGTCCTGCGTGAACTCGCGCCTTGAAGACCTGAAGGCGGCGGCCGACGTGCTGCTGGGTCGCAAGGTAGCCAAGGGCGTCGAGCTCTACGTGGCCGCGGCCAGCCAGTGGGTCGAGGACCAGGCCAAGAAGTCCGGGGTGTGGAAGGTGCTGCTCGAAGCCGGCGCCATCGCCCTGCCCCCGAGCTGCGGACCGTGCATCGGCCTGGGCACAGGCCTGCTTGCCGACAACGAAGTCGGCATCAGCGCCACCAACCGCAACTTCAAGGGTCGCATGGGCTCCCGCAGCGCTCAGTGCTACCTGGCCAGCCCGGCTGTGGTGGCCGCGTCGGCCGTCGCCGGTAAGATCACCGGCCCCTCCGAATTCGGCCCCGAACTGCCGGCCTACGCCTGGCGCTTGGGCGGCGAAGCTCCGACAGCCAGCTCTGTCGAGATCATCGACGGCTTCCCCGCCTCGGTCAGCGGACGCGTCCTTTGGCTCGACCTCGACAACATGAACACCGACGGCATCTACGGGAAGGACTACACCTACCGCGAGGACATGACCCGCGAAGACATGGCCCGCGTGGTGATGGAGAACTACGATCCCGAGTTCCCGTCGATCGTCGCCGAGGGCGACCTGATCGTCGGCGGTTTCAACTTCGGCACCGGCTCGAGCCGCGAGCAGGCGGTCACCGCCCTGCAGGCGGCGGGCATCAGCCTGCTGATCGCCGGTTCGTACTCCCAGACCTACCTGCGCAACGCCATCAACAACGGATTCATCTGCCTGGAGAGTCCGAAGCTTGTCGAGGCGATGCGGGCGGCTCATGCGGCGCGCGAGGAGAAGACGACGGTCTGCAATCTGCCGCTGACCGTGGACTTCGGCGCGGCCACGATCACCTGGAACGGGGCAAGCTTCGGGTTCGCTGCCTTGGGGCGGCCGGTTCAGGAGGTCATCGTCGCCGGGGGGATCGAGAATCTCGTGCGGGCGCAGGTCAAGTAGTGCAGTCCGAGGTGCGCGAGAGGTCGATGAAGAGGGCCCGTCCGGACTCCCGAAAGGCAAAAGGTCGCCGGACGGGCCCTCTTCATCGACCTCTCGCGTACTGGGCCATGCTCATCACCTTCAGGTCATTGACAGCGTTCTAAACATCGACGAAGTCCCCAGCCAATCAAACGTCCGATCCGGGTTCCATCTTCCCTGAGCGAGCCACCTTCCCTTCACAGCGCGGGGTCAACTACGATCCAGGGGATTGAATCTAACCCGTCAAAGATCACGCCGACGAAAGACGAGCAGAGCCGCAATCAGGGGCGTCGCAGTCAGTACGACCATCGCAGCGATCGCGACGACCATACCCGCCGGTCGCCCGAAGACGTCCACAAGCACGGCGCCGGCCGGCCCGAACAGTGCGCCGCGGCCGCTGTTCAGGGTTACCAGGACCCGCACGATGTCCACGGGGTTGAGCAGGATCGCCGGCAACAGGATGCTCTTGAGGGTGAGCCCGCGCAGGGCCGAACTCAGACCGATCACCGCGAGGTCGTACCCCACCACAGCGGCGAACCAAGTCAGCACCGCGCCTGCCATGGCCTTGAGGCGGTCCAGCAGCACCACGCCGATCAGGAAGGCCAGGGCCAGGAACGCCAGCATCAGCGCCAAGCTGCCGCCGAGCAGGACCAGATAACCGCCGAGAGACGCCGTATCGGTCTGCAGGGCGATCAGCAACCCCGCTCCACCGAGACCGACCGCCAGCGAGGCCGCCAAGGCTCCCGCCACTCCCAGATAACTTCCGAGCAGCACCTCGGTCCGCGTCACGGGCTGGGCCAGGACTACTGCCAGGTTGCGGCGCCGTCCCGTCACTTCGGTCACCCCCATCATCAGGGCGATCAGGGGAACCACGTAAACCACTAGGTTCAACAGGCTCGCCGTCACGCGCGCGAAGCCCTGGAATCCCACCGCCCGCTGACCGGCCAGACCGAAATAGCTCAGCGCCAGAGCGAGGGCCGAAAACAGCGCGGCGAAAGCCAGGATCGAGCGCGTCGCGCTGACACGGCGAAATGTTTCAGTGGCGATGATCAGGGTGCGCGTCACTCGTGACCCTCTTCCAGGTGGCTGCCGGTGATCTCGAGGCGGCCAACGATCTGGGCGCCGAGACGGAAAGCAAAGTCGTCGCCGGGGCGGTCGCTCACGAACGTGAACGCTCGGGAAAGACCCGGTCCCATATCGACCGGTCCACAGCGGTCCTCATAGCCGAGGAGAGTCAATAGTCCTTCCGGAGCTTCGGGGGCTCCGTGGATCACCAGGCGCACCTGATGGTCCTTGGGAACTCGGACCTTCGGCGGCTGCAACCCGGAGCCGGTCAGCTCAGCTTCGGCTGTATGGACCGGCAACTCGATGACCGTCACCGCCGCATCGGACTCTTCGCTCCTCCGCAACACCCGATCCAAAAGAGCGACGGTTGCCAGAGCGATCATGGCGATCAGGAAAAATCTCTTCAAAGAGTCACCTCGCGGGAGGAATCAGGCTGCCGTCCACGAATCCAGTCAGAGGGCCGGCCACGCCGTCGCGTGTTGCAGCTTCCCGCGCAGCGACATCCGCGTCCGCAAAGGCGGCATAGCCCCCACCCATCGGGGAGGGGAAACCAGCCCGTACGACGGTCATCTCATCCGCATGATGGAGTTCGCCGGCAGCGGCGAAATCCGGCAACCAGACCTCTGCCGGGGCGTCGGCCCCGCGGCGCGTCCGCAGATCCCGCACCAGACACTCGATGGCGTCGTAGGTTAGGACCGCGCCGTCCTCGGTGCGAATCGCTGCGGCGTATTTCGCATCGTCGACGGTCATCCTGCAGGAGACACAGACATCGCTCCCCAGGTGAACCGCAGGCGTGTCTTCTCCGCCTCCGCCGCACCCCGCCGTCAGCATGAGCGACAGCGCCGGAAAAACAAACCGCCACAGCCTAGCCATCACGTTCCTCCTTACCCACGGCGGCGAGGAATCGGGATTCCAGCCCTCCCCGCACTGGAAGGTCCTGCGTCCGGTCGATCGTCTCGACCGCGGCGATCTCACCCTCAAGCAGCACCACCACGCGGTCACAGAGCCGCTCCACGTCGTCCAGGAGATGAGAGCAAAGCACGAGGGTCCGGCCATCCGCCGCCAGGCTGCTCATCAGGTCGCGGAACGAGGCCGTGGCGCGGGGATCCAGGCTCGCCGTCGGCTCATCGAGCAGCAGGACCGGAGGATCGCCCAGCAGGGCCGCCGCGACGCTCAACCGCTGACGCTGCCCGCCGGAGAGAGTGCCGGTGGGCCGGTCGATCCAGCTTTCGCCGCCCACGCTCGCGACATGGCGCAGGATCTCGTCGTCGGGGGATCCACGCAAGCGGGCCAGGAACGTCAGGGCTTCACGTCCGGTGTCGCGCTCTTCGAACCCGTCCTGCTGAGGCACGTACCCGATGCGCGAACGGACGGCGATGGGATCATTCAGCAGATCCAGCCCGTCCACCGTCACCGATCCCCGATCGGGACGCACGAGGCCCAGCAGAATCTTCAGCAGGGTCGTCTTGCCCGCCCCGTTGGGGCCGATCACGCCGAGGGTTTCCCCTCGCGCCACCACGAGCGACACTCCGCGCAGGGCCTGGACGGAGCCGTAGCTCTTCGAGACGCCTTCGACTTGAATCATCTTCGATCCTTCAATAATACCAGCCCGCCGCATGCTGTAACCAAAGACACAAGGGCGGTCGGCAGGCGCCGGCCGTCGGACCGTTCCGAACCTTCGGGAATCTGCGGACCGGCGTAAGGGGGAACCGTCACCGGCCGCAGCATGGGCGCGGGATCAACCAGATCGGTCAGCTGAAGCACGGGGAGGGTCTGTTGGGCCAGGTCGAGAGCCAGAACCGCAGGTGATCCCGCAAAGACCGTGAGATCGGGCGACTGTTTACTGACGAAGGCGAAGAGGCTCACAGGATGGTGGGGAGCGTCACCGATCCCGTCGCCGTCGAGGTCATAAGCCCGGGCGTCGTCCCAGTAGTTGCCGACTCCGTCGTCGTACAGAAGGTTGCGCGTACGACGCATGTCCAGGGACATCTGGTAGTCGTTGCTCAAAAACGCGTTGCGGGTGAACACGTTGTCCTCGGACGAACTGTAGGCGATCACACCCCAGCCGTTCTCCGCCACGAGGTTCTCCTCGAAGCGGTTGCGGTTCGAGCCGTCGAGGAACAGGGCGATGGTGTTGTCGACCAGACGGTTGTGCAGGAACAGGGAATCGCTGCAGTCGCGCAGCAGCAGACCGTAGGTGCGGTGGCCGCGGTTGTGGATGAAGAGGTTGCCCTCCATCCGCATCCGGTTGCTGAACATCAGGGCCACGCCGGCCGTGTTCCGCGTGAATGCGTTGTCCTTGAGGATATTGCGCTGGCTGTACATCGAGTGCAGCCCGAACCGGTCCTCTTCCATGAACACGTTGCCGGTCACCCGGGCCGTTTCGGCGAAGGAGAGATAAATCCCGTCGCGATGACCGGAAACGACGTTGCCGCTGACCAGCGTGTCGATGGCGTACCACACGTGAATGCCGTTGCCGTGGTTCTCTTGCTGCACGCGCCCGCGCCGACCCGTGATCCGGCAGTTCCGGATCACGGGTCCGCGCGCGTTGCGCACATAGACCCCGTGATTGTTGTCTTCGAGAACCAGGTCCTCGACCGTCACGCTGTCCGCTTCGTCGATCAGCACGCCGGCGTCGTCCAGCAGCAGCTCCCACCCGCTGTTGCGGACTGTGAACCCCCGGAGCGTCACTCCGGGGGCCCGAACGATCACGACCGTGCCGCGGCCTTCGCCGTCGAGGATCGTGGCCGGCGATCCGGTCAGCGTCAGCGAACGGTCCACGATCAGCTGACCTTTGTGAACGCCTTCGGGAAGCACGATCTCGTCGCCGTCGGCTGCGCCCGCGATCAGCCCCTGCAGCGCGCTCACCGTCGAGGGCTCGGCATAGGAGATGAACTCCTCGGCCCGCGCTCCCGACACGGCCGCCGTCGTCAGCAGCGCGGCGATCATGAGGTTGGCGATCCCGCCGCGCCGACGCGCCCGCCAGAAGTCGGACGCCGCGACCAGCGGCCCCAGCAGTCCCGCCCCGATCAGAATGACGCCACCCCAGTGCGGATACGACGTGACCACGAAGTTGCCCCTGTGCACGGTGCCCAGCATCGGCGGCGTGAAGGCGCCGAAATCGAGGGCCGCCTTGGGATCGAGGTTGGTGCCGTACTCCACCATCCAGTCGGCGAAGTGCATCATCATCACGGTGCCGAAAGCCGCGAACCCGGCCCAGCCCAGGAAGGCGAGCCAGCGACGGTCCACGATCGCGGCCAGCAGGGCCACGCCGCCGAAGAGCGTGAGGGCCCAGGGCAGGTAGCCGAACTCGGGAAACGAACCCGCGCTGATCTCCTGCATGCCGATGTAATGGTTGAGGATGTTGATGTTCTTAAGGTCGCCCTGCAGATCGTTGACGAAGATAAGCATCTGCAGTCCCTCGCGGTACTGCGGCGCGACCAGGAAGATCTTCCAGATGGGCAGCACGGGCAGGAACATGACCGGCAGCAGGGCGGCGCCGACGGCACCGACCAGCCAGCGCTGCCAACGTTCCAAGCGTCCGCCCAGATAGGCCCGAAGTGCCGCAGAGCGGGAGGCGGTCGCCGCAGCGACCGCCTCCCCACGTTCCGCGTCACGGTGCACATCGTTCACGATGGCCTCCGCGGTTAGGGCCTCACGGCCATGTAGCCCTGCATCTCCTGGTGGAGCGCGGAGCAGAAGTTCGAGCAGTAGAACGGGTAGATTCCGGGCGCCGGCGGCGTGAACTTGCCCGTCTTGGTCTCGCCCGGCTCGATCTGGAAGTCCACGTTCGATCTGAGGATCGCGAACCCGTGGGCGATGTCCCGGTCCTGCTCGACGTTGGTCACGTGGAAGTAGACCGTCTCGCCCATGTTCACCGTCAATGTATCAGGGAAGAAGTGGGTCCGCACCGACATCATCTTCACGTGCACGTCGGTTCCATCCCTGGTGATGGACGTCTCTTCTTCATTGAGGGTCCTGTAGGGGTGGTCGTTCTCGGCGATCGGGAAAATCGTCTTGATCCTCGGGATCAGCTTGTCGGCCTTGATGATCTGACCGTAGTGGGGCTCCATGTATGTGGGGATGTCCAGGAGCAGCTCCATGGTCGGCGTTTTCAGGTCGATGAGCTGGGCGCCTTCGGGATGGGTCGGGCCCATAGGCAGGAAGCGGTCCTTGGAGATCTTGTTCAGGGCCAGCAGCCAGTCGCCGGTGGGGTGACGGGTGTCGCCCTCGCTGGCGGACAGGTGACCGATCGAGTAGTGCACGTCGACCTTGTCGACGACCTCGAAGGTCTCCAGGTTCCACTTGGCCACCTGACTGTCCAGGAACAGGCTCGTATAGGCGAAGCCGCGGCCGTCGAACTGGGTGTGCAGCGGCCCGAGGCCCACGGGCACCTCGGCGATGCGCGTGGCCTCGTAGCGGATCACGGGAATGCCGCCGAACTCGCCGATGAAGTCTTCGTCCGCGATGGCCTTCTGGAAGTTCTCGAAGCTGTGGACGACGGTCACTGCGGCCAGCTTGCCGTTGCCGATGATCAGCGTACCGGAAGGATCGATGTCCACGCCGTGGGGAGACTTGGGCGTGGGCAGCAGATACATCAGTCCGGGAACCTCGGCCGGATCGATGACCTTGGCCCCGCCGATCATCTTGAACTTGCCTTCACGTACGGCCTGCTGTCCCTTGCGCCAATCGAGGGCGGCGATGAAGTCGCGCTCGTTCTGGCTCGCATTGACCTCGAGCTTCGTGTACGCCTGCTCCGAATTGTAGCAGCTGAAGAAGACCCAGCCGTGGCTCGGACCCTTGCCGGCGTCGGATTTGTCCCAATCGAACGGGGGCGTGATCACTTCGAAGTCCAGGCTCATCTCGCCCTCGGCGTCGATGGCCACGGCCGCGAGCACGCCGTTGAACTTGTTCTTGTAGTCGGCGATGGACTGGTAGGTGTTGGGCACGGGGGCCGAGAAGCGGCTTGCCGCGAATACGTACTCCGTGTTCTGGGTGACGAACGTCGAAGCGTGATTGGCCGAGATGTTCGGCAACGGGCCCAGGATCTGCTCGGTCTTGAAGACGTCGAGATCGATCCGCGCGATGCGGGCGTTGGCCATGTCGTTGATGAAGAGCCAGCGGCCATCGTAGTCGCCGTCGGTCTCGGACAGGCCGGGATGATGGGCGTCGCCCCAGGTGAAGTCTCCCAGCATGGCCTTGGACTCTTCGTCATAGCCCCAGCCGCTGGCGGATTCGGGAGTGAATACGGGGATCGTCGTCAGGTGACGACCACTGGGTAGACCGTAGACATAGACCTGACCTGAATGGCCACCCGACAGGAAGGCGTAATAGTCGTCGTACTCGCCTGGCGCCACATAGACGCGGGAGGCGGCGTCGTTGGAGCCGCCTGAGCCGCCGCTTCCTCCTCCACAACCGACCAGGGCGACCAACAGCATCAGACTCGCGGCTAAGGCGAGCAGACCTCGGTTCATCAAATCATGCTTGTTCATCGTCGTACTCCTTCTCGTGGGTGGCCGACCGGTTACTGCAGGGCCAATGTTTCTCTGAGCAGGTACTGGATGATGGCGTTGGCTTCGGCTTCTTTGACCTGCTGATTCGCCATCTGCAGGGCGTATTCGGCCATGAGCTGACGTGCGATGGGATCGTTCTTGAGCATCCATTCAGGATCCAAAATCTGCTTCTTCATCCACTGTTCAGTGCGCCGCGAAGCGACACCGGCCAGATCCGGACCCTGTTTACGCTCACCGACGGCGTGGCAGGTGATGCACGCCTTGTCCTTGAACAGCTGCTCGCCCCAGCTGGCGAGGCCTCTGTTCAGAGTGAGCGTCTCGGCAGCCTTCGGGCCGTCGTTGAGGCCGGCTACGGCACTATCACCCGCATTCCCGCCGCCGTTGTCCGATTTACAGCCGATCGCCAGAGTAAGAACGATCAGAGCGGCCGACCCCATGACGACCGTGCCGAGCGGTCCGTCACGACCCACAGCTCCAGAGATTTTTTTCAGCGTTTGCCGGAGAAACATAGAAACCTCCAGGTGGGAACAAGGGCAGCATCGTCCCTTCCGGAACGTGATCCATCTGCGATGGGCACTATACCCTACTTACTTACTGTACATTCAGCTTTAACCAATACCTTATGGTATAGAATATTGCAAGACCCATTTTCAGGGCCGTTCATCGGGGTCGTCAGTTGTCAGGATCCGATGCCGAGCCATCGTCGAGATGGCGAACAGCATCATGTTCATGCTATATCTTCCCGAGGGTTCGATCTCGAATCACCGCTGGATACGCTCAGTGGTCACGACATCTCCACGTTCACGAGGAGGCTCCCATGCGCATGGTATCCCGACTTCTACTCCTCGCCCTACTCGCGATCGCCCCCGCCATCACCTCCGCCACCGCGGATGAACCAGTACAAGACGACATCGAGGGTTGGACGGCCACTTGCCGCGACGCCATGGGCAAGCTGGGCAAAGCCCTCAAGGCCGAACTTCAAGCGGCCGTCAAGGCTGAAGGCGATGTCGGTGCGCTCCGAATCTGCAATCTGGAGGCCGTCCCCATCACTGAGACCATCAGCACGGAAGATGGCCTGCTCATCGGCCGGACGAGTCTCAAGACAAGAAATCCCGCCAATATTCCCGACGTTTGGGAACGCTCCATCCTCGAAGAATTCGCAAGCCGTCGCGAATCCGGCGAGAGCGCCACCGACCTCGAGGCCTGGACGATCATCACCGACGAGATCGGCCACCGCACCTTCCGCTACATGCGAGCCATTCCCACAGCACCCATGTGCCTGAAATGCCACGGCCGCCGACTCAACGACGACATCGCAGCCAAAATCGCCGAACTCTACCCCGACGACCGGGCGACGGGCTTCAAGGCCGGCGACGTACGCGGAGCCTTCACCGTCATGCTGCCCGTCGATTAGGAGCGCCAAGTGTTCGATCGCGACCGCATGCAGAAGATCACCCTGCTGTTGTTGACCTTCGTCATCACAACGGTCTTTGTTGGCATGCTCAGACCATTTCTGATGGCCATTCTTCTGGCAAGCATCGCCGCCGGCATGGCGCAGCCCCTCTACCGGCGCCTGCTGAAGACGACACGAGGACATTCACGCCTGGCATCCGCGCTCTGCATGCTTCTGTTGCTCGCCATTGTCGTGCTGCCCCTGTTCGGCATTCTCGGCATCGTCGCCGGCCAGGCCCTCCGGATCAGCGAACAGGTCATCCCCTGGGTTCAGGAGCAGGTGGAACAGCCGGACGCTTTTGCGGACCTTCTCGCGAAGATACCCTATGCCGACCAGCTGTCCTCCTATCGCGAACTGCTGTTGGCCAAGGCAGGCGAGGTGGTCGGAGCCGCCAGTTCGTTCCTGTTCACAAGCCTTTCAGCCACCACCCGCGGCACCGTGGGGTTCCTCTTCCAGCTCTTCGTCATGCTCACCACCATGTTCTACTTCCTGAGTGACGGTGGCGCGCTCCTGCGCCGCATCCTCTTCTACCTGCCCCTCGACCACAAAGACGAGCAGCGCCTTCTCGAGCGCTTCGTGTCGGTCACCCGCGCCACCCTCAAGGGCACCCTCGTGATCGGCGCGATCCAGGGAGGGCTGGCCGGTCTGGCATTCGCCGTCCTGGGCATCGACGGCGCCCTGTTCTGGGGCACGATCATGGTTCTGCTCTCGGTGGTTCCCGGCATCGGGACGGGGCTGGTGTGGCTCCCCGCCGCGGTGATCCTGGCCGCTTCGGGCCACACCGGCGCTGCAATCGGCCTGGCACTCTGGTGTGCGCTGGTCGTCGGGAGCGTCGATAACCTGTTGCGACCCCGCTTGGTTGGACGGGACACGGAAATGCACGATCTGATGGTCCTGTTCAGCACCCTGGGCGGGATCATGTACTTCGGCGTGCTGGGTTTCGTGGTGGGGCCCATCGTGGCGGCACTGTTCGTGACGGTATGGGAGATCTACGGCGCCGCATTCCGCGACGTGCTGCCTGCGGTCCGCCAAGCTGGCAAAGTACGAAAATCCTGACTTTATCCGACAATCCGGGAACTCCGACCCGATTTGGGTAGTAATCACATCTTCCGGCAGCGAATCGGTTCCTTGGCTCCGGCGATCGCCTGCACCTCATGGTCGCGGGCGGACGCCGGGGCAACACCCCCTGACGAGGAGTCTCCTTCATGAACATTCGCCACAGCATCCTGCTTGTCATGGCGATCCTGGCCATGGCGTCCTACACCGTCGCCGAGACAGCACCCTCCTGCAAGACAACTTGCTCATCCGCCGCATCCTGCGCCTCCGCCTCGACGGTCTCCTGGACCTCGGACGACGCCAAGCAGATCCGCGTCGAAGTCGTGGAAGAAGACGGCGTGTCCAAGGTCAAGGTCTTCGAAATGAAGGACGGTGAAGAAGTCCTGGTGAAGGAATATGAAACCGACGGCGATCCCCACGAGATGCTCGAATTCGAGGGCGGCGACGGCCAGATCATTATCATGAGCAGCGACGACGGTGACATCAATACCTGGACAACCAAGCACGGCGACAATGACGCCATCCGCAAGATCATGAAAATCAAGGGCGGCGACGCCAAGTTCTTCGGCGGTCCCCGCGCCTATCTGGGCATCGAGATGGAAGTGCTCAACGAGCAGCTCGCCGAGTACTTCGGCGGAGAAGGCGTCCTCGTGAAGAAGGTCATCGATGACTCGCCAGCAGCCGAAGTGGGCCTTAAGGCCGGCGACGTGATCGTGTCGCTGGGCGGCGAAGATATCGACGACGCCGAAGACGTCTACGAGTTCATGGGCGAACACGAAAAAGGCGACGAAGTCGAGATCAAGGTCCTCCGCAAGGGCAAGGACAAGTCCTTCAAGGTCACCCTCACCGAGCAGGACGGCCAGGCTTTCGCCTATGCTTTCGGCGACGATAATCAATTCAGCGTACGTGCGATGCCCCACCTCCAGAACCTCATGCACGGCGACGGCGATCACGAGGTCCTCATGCGCCGTTTCCACGGCGGCGAGTCCGATGAGATGGAGAACCTGCGCGCCGATGTCGAGGAACTCCGGGCCATGCTCGAGGAACTCAAAGAGAAGAAGTAGATCCGATCCGCGATCTGAAGCAACGGCGCGGCCCTGAGGGTCGCGCCGTTTTCATTCCACATTCTATGGGGGAACCGCAACGGCTCCTTGGTGTAAGTTGGCGCGGTGCCATCATGAAATCACTCCGCACCCCCTGGCGCTGGCCGCTCTCCATCCTCGCGGCCTTCATTCTGCTCCTGCTGCTCGCAACAGGGGCCGCACGCTACTATCCGGTCGGGGACCTCCTGCCGCGCCACGACGACCGATTCGATTCCCGCGTCCTGGTCGTCATGCCGGCCCTCGATGTGATGACCGAAGTCATCGAGATGGACGAGCCCGATCCCAAGGACGACCAGCCCCCTTCTCCTGAACCCGATGCCTTCCGCTCCCTATGGGGAGAATGGATCGCCGGCCGCGCCCTGGAAGTTTGGGACGGACCGCACCCGTCCGACGAGGTCGTGGTGCTCGAGGTGCCGCTTCCGAGCTGGGAGCAACTGTTCCGCGCCCCCGCAGACACGACGGACGCCGGCGTCCTTGCCCGGTCCGGGCTGCTCTGGGAACAACGATGGCAGGATCTGAAGCCCTGGGCGACGATGGGACACGCCATGATGAAGGCCGAACGATATCAGGCCATGAAGAAATCGGTGTTCAACGAGGACTGGCTTTCGTCCGAACACCTCAAGTAGGTCAATCCCGACGATACACGAGCCAGCGTCCCATCGATGTCGCGGGATCGTAAGGTGACCCTGCTGCATCGGCGGCAGCGGTCTCCGGCTCGAAGCCGGCATCGCGGTGGAGATCGTGGAGTTCCGCGATCGTCCAGGGCGTCATCGGCACGTCTCCAGCAAACAGTTCCTCGCCGTGGCGATGCAGCCGCGTCATGAAGCGGCAACGCTCGTTCCCGAGTCCTTCGTATCGACGCTCGAAGATCAAGCCGTCCCCCACCTCGAGGGGGGGGAACGTCCATCGGTCCTCTCCGGACAGACGGTCGAAATTCACGGTCTGGACGATCCACGGTGCCGACTGCGACAGCTCATGGTGAAGGGAGCCCAAGAATCCCTTGGCGTCCACTCGATCCAAGTGTGGCAACACATTGCCCAGACAAAGACCCGCATCGTACACGCCGCCCACGTCGCCGACTCGTCGCATGTCCAGTTCGCGCACGTCGAGATCGGGATACAAGCCTTTCGCCCGCTCGATCATGGCGCCATCAAGATCGATTCCCGTGCACGAGTGTCCCGCCTGTTCCAATCTCGCGCACAGATGACCGGGACCGCACCCCACGTCCAGGACCAACGACGCACCGGTACCGAGCCGGGCGACCACGGCCGCGACCACTGCCTCGCGTACCGGAAACACTCGTTCGTAGACTTCGGCGAAATCACGGTAGAAACTCATGCTTGCTCCTTCAAGAGATCCACATAGGCCCGATCCACCAGATCGCCGTCGTCGATGTTCAAAGCCGCCATCAGACGGCGAGCTTCCAGGCCGCCGGCGGTGGGATCCTCCCCGGGCTTCAGCACGACTTCCAATTCCATGAACCAACCCAGTCCCACCACCTCGTCGAGATGGATCCGTGTACGTCCCACCAGAGAGAGATGACGCGTCTTGCACACGGTTCCGACCACGCCCAGCGTCGAAGCAAGCGCTTCACGCACACCGCCGGGATCGACCACGGGCGTCACGACATAGCTCGAGGTTTTCGGGCCGTCGAGGTCGGGGCGGGAGTAGGCGATCAGCTCCGAGGCCTGTCCGTCGATGGTTCTCAGCTTCAACCGACCGCGAGATGAAGCGAAGAAGACGTCTTGTTGCTCGAGAATCTCGGGACCTCCCCCCGACAATCGCTCGGCACGCTCGGCGAAGCCTACTGGATCGGAGACGCGGGCTTTGATCTCGACGTTGGCGTTCACATGGTCTCCTCGTAGTCTAGGGTTTGGCCCGGTCGGTTCAAGGCGAAGTGGAACAGCACTCCCCCAGCCCCATAGGCGATGAGATCCAACGGATCGGAGGTCGCCCTCGTCGAGAAGACAGGCAAGATCATCTCGAAGAATACGGAGTAGAGAACGACCGCCAGGATCACCTGGAAAACGGGAATCGTCCATTCCGGCGACCGTCCCCGACGTCGGTGAACCCAAAGTGCGAAGCCGAGAGCCAACGGCAACACGAGAACATCGTCGAGCCAGGACCGCAGAGCGGAATTGCTCCACCCCAAAACCTCGAAGACACGGTTCAGAACAAATATGAGCGAGATGAAGCCGTAAATGCGGGCGGAGTCGAGGCTGAACAAGGCGGTCTCAAATGGCGAAGGCCGCAGCCACGACGGCGACCGCACCGAGGATCCACAGGGTCGTGCCCAGTCCATCGCATATGATTCGCTTCACGGCGCCGCTCCCTCCATCGTTTCAGGTGGTATCGACCAATATGCTCCGTTATGCTCCACGGCACAATGATGATCCCAAACCCACGCGGAGGTACCCGTGCGTTTCCTCGCCGTTTTGCTGCTTTGCCTATCGATCGCCTATCCCCTCGCCGCTCAGACCGGAGACGGCGCCTTGCCCGACTATGCCACCGAGACCGAGTTCCTGCCCACCTCGCCAGGAGTGATGGGCGGGGCCGCCGGCGCCTTCGTCCTGCCGGCGGCTTGGGCGGCGACCGATCGCTCCGGCGCCGCGTTCTGGTGGGACGACCGGGATGTCACGGGCAGCGGACTGGAAAACTGGGGCCTCTCCATGGGCCGCACCATCGGCCTCGCCGTTCAGCATCGCACCTACCTGAGTTCCGGTGGGGCCCTCGGTGTAACCGACTGGCAGCTGGGATTGGCCCGCGGCAACCGCCGCAGCACAGCGGCTGTCGCCTGGCGTTGGTCCAGCGGCGACGCCGACGCCGTGGGTCGTGAACGCGCCCTGGTCTTGAGTTCTCTCCACCGCCCGGGACGGAGCGTGAGCCTCGGCCTGAACGCCGTCTTTTCCGTGGAATCCCCGGCCCGGGAAGGCCTGGTGGACCTGGGCGTGCGCCCCTTCGGGCTTCCCTGGTTGACGCTCTTCGGCGACTATGCCGTGCGTGAAGGCCAAGGACTCGACCAGGGTTCGTGGGGAGCCGGCGTCTCTCTGCGACCTGTCAGTGGACTCCAGCTCGGCCTGCGTCTGCGCGAAACGGCCGACGACGATCTTCGCTTCACCTTCGCCGCCGGCCTGACCTTCGGCGGCGCCGGTTACCACGGAACATCCTCCTACGATCCCGACGGCGAACTGATGTTCACCTCCTACCTGGTGGAGACCGACGGCCCCCGCGCTCCGGCTCGACTTCCCGACGGACTCGTGCCCGGGGGCGACAACCCGCGCATCGTCGCCCTGGATCTCGAAGGCCGTGTCCTCACCTATCAGAAATACAAGTGGTTCGACGATCACCGTCTCGCCTGGCTCGATCTCGCCCGGGTGCTCGAAGCCGCGGCCGACGACCAGGACGTCGACGGCGTGGCCCTGAACCTGGCAGGTTTCTCGGGACGTCCCTCGCTGCTCTGGGAAATGCGGACCAGCCTCTTGAAACTGCGTCGGCAGGGCAAGATCGTGATCGTGCACCTCGACCGCGCCGGCATGCTCCTGCACGCCGTCGCCACGGCAGCCGACGAGGTGACCATCGACCCTGAAGGCGGACTCACGCTGCCCGGCATCGACCTGAGCCGCACCTACATGAAGGGCCTGCTCGACAACCTCGGCCTCGGCTTCGAGGCCCTCCAGTACTTCGATCACAAGACGGCGGTGGAGGTCCTGAGCCTCGAGGCCATGTCCGACGCCGACCGTGAGCAGCGCGGCCGCATCGTGGATGTGATCTACGAGGGCATCCGAGAAGCAGTCACCGAAGGCCGCGCCCTCGACCGCGAGGCCTACGATGCCGCCGTCGATGACGATCCCCTGCTGTCGGCGACGGACGCCGTGGCAGCCGGCCTCGTCGACCGCACCGGCCGTTGGTCCGGACTGGGACGCCGGCTGTCCGAAGAGAAGAACGCAGTCCTGGTCGGCGCGAATCCGTTGTGGTTCCGCACTCATCAAGACGAACGCTGGGGCGAGCCTCCCGTCGTGGCCGTTGTCTACGCCCTCGGCGAATGCGCCATGGATTCAGGCATCCGGGGCCGCGCCACAAGCGCCTATATGCGAAGCCTCGCCGCGGATCCAAACGTGGCGGCGGTCGTGCTCCGCGCCGATTCCCCCGGCGGCGACCCCCTGCCCAGCGATCTCATCGCCGACGCGGTCACCCAGTTGCGCGAGGCCGGCAAGCCCGTCATCGTCAGTCAAGGGGATGTGGCGGCTTCCGGCGGCTACTGGATCAGCATGAACGGCACCGAAATCCTCACCACACCGGTGACGATCACCGGTTCCATCGGCGTGATCGCGGGCTGGCTGTGGGACAAGGAGCTTCATGATAAGATCGGTGTGAACGCCGACGGCGTCTCCCGCGGCAAGCATGCCGACCTGTTCCGCAATGTCCGCTACCCTGTGGGCTTCGACGTACCCTCACGGCCCATGACCGCCGAGGAATCCGACTACGCCAAGACAAGCATCCTGGATATGTACGACCGCTTCGTGGAGGCCGTGGCCGCGGGCCGCGGCATGGAAGCCGAGGAGGTGCGCCGTATCGCCGGCGGCCGTGTGTGGATGGGCGGCGACGCCGTCGATCTCGGCCTCTGTGATGGATTCGGCGGCCTTCTCGACGCCGTGCACCGTGCCCGCGAACTGGCCGGACTCAGCCCGGATCAAGAAATCAACCTTGTCGAATACCCACCACGCCAGCTTTTCGAGATGCCGAGCATGGGTCTGCCGATTCCCGGACTGCGCGGCGCGTTCAGCCTGTCCCTTCCCATGCTGGCTGGAATTCCGACGACCGACTCGGAGTTGGAGATCGACCCGGACATGGCCATGCTGGGCTCCCTGTCCGCATGGAACGGCAGACCGACGGCCGTCCTGCCTCCCGACATGCTGCCGGAGGCCTGGCGACGGACCCCTTGATCTCAGCGACGACTTGGCCCACTGTGGGCGGCCAGGGGGCGACCCCGGCAACGCGATCCATCATGAGGAGGAAATCATGAAACGCATCTTCGCCTTGGGCCTTGCGGCCCTCGCATTGGCCACGACGGGATGTCTGCAGCTCGAATCGGCGGCCGTGATCGACAAAGACGGCAGCGGCACGCTGGATATCACCTACACCGTGCCCCTCGATGTGGAGGAGGCCATCAAGGAGCTTTCCACTCTCGACGCCGGAAAGGACCAGGACATGGGCATGCCCCCCTTGTTCGACGACGGCTTCGATATCAGCGAGATGAAATCCGAGCTCACGCCCCTCGGCGTCAAGGTCAAGGATTACACCAACGGAGTCGAGAACGGCAGCCGCGTCATCCGCATGAGCCTGGCCTTCGACGACATCGACGGCCTGCAGGCCGCCCTGGAAAGTGCCGGAGGCAGCGACGGCGCCATGGGCCTGAGGCGCCTGCCTGACGGCAATTATTATTTCGGCGAAGTGGAAACAGCCGGCACCTATGACGAAGAAGAGGATGACTACGAGGAAATCATGCCCGATATGGACGACATGGAAGACATGGGCGCCGCCATGAAGAACGTCGCCCGCTCCATGGAGCTCATGGGAGTACTCATGAGCCGTGCCGATGAAATGATCATCTCCTGGCGGATTACCGTGCCCGGAGACATCATCAGGCACAACGCCCAGCAGGTCGAGGGCCGCACCTGTGTGTGGAAGCTCGATTCCTCGGGCATGATGTCCGGCGACATGGACGCTCCCGAAATCGTGTTCTCGGGAGAGGGCCTGAAGATCAAAGCTCCTGAAAAATAGCCCGGCTGTTCGCGGGCCCGGGGGGTGCGGTTTGTCCGCGCCCCCTTTTTTTTCTGCTCCCGGTTCCAACCTTTCTCCTCCATCATCCGTCCAAGGACTTGCATGGGGGCGCAAGGACCCCGGACCCAAATCATGGAGACGGTCATGCAGGCCAGGGCTGAACGAATGCACGAGGAACGACACGACGGGTTCAACGCCCCCGACGTGTCCCTTCTCGTCCATCGCGCCCGCAACGGTGATCGTGCCGCGTTCGAGCAGCTCTACCGACTCCACGTGAGCAGGGTCCACGCCCTGTGTCTGCGGCTCTGCGACGACAGCGACGAAGCCGCGACATTGACCCAGGACGCCTTCGTGCGCGCCTGGCAGCACCTCGGGTCTTATCGCGGCGACAGTCAGCTGCTGACCTGGCTGCACCGTCTTACGGTGAACGTCGTCCTGGATCACCGGCGGGCCTGGCGGCGGCGGGCCCTGCTCGAAATCGCCGACGGCGAGGACCCCGGCGACCGTTCCTCTGTCCATTACGACCGGACATCGACCCGCCTCGATCTCGAAAAGGCCCTCGCCACCCTCCCTCCCGGCGCCCGCACGGTCTTCGTGCTCCACGAGGTCGAGGGATACCGCCAGACCGAGATCGCCCTGATGACGGGCGTCGCGCTCGGCACCGTCAAATCCCAACTCCACCGCGCCCGGGCACTGCTGCGGGAGGTCCTGCGATGAACCGACACGACGATATCCGCGAACTCCTTCACGACTTCGTCGATCACGAACTCCCGGCCGACCGGCAGGACGACGTGGCCCTGCACCTCGCCGAGTGTGCGACCTGCGCCGCCGATGTCGACTCACTGCACGCTCTGCGTACGGCCGCCCAGGATCTACCACTCAGCATCGCACCCGACGACGATCTGTGGGGCGCCATCGACGTCCGGCTCGGCGATTCCACTTCATCGTTCCAAGGTATCGACCGCCACGCCTGGACCATGCGATTGACCTGGGCCGTCGCCGCTGTCCTCGCCTTCGCCATGATCTGGACCCGTGGAGGCGGCGAAGAAGGCCCGCTGAAGAATCTGACGCAGTCCTACGACACCGTGCGTCACGATGGAGAGCTGGCTCTTTCGAGCGACAACAGCAGACTCGACATCTCCGGCCGCAACGCCATGACCGACGGCATGAACGCCATCGACGACGCCATCCGCGAAACCCAGATCGCCCTCGACGCCGTGGCCGACGCACCGGAGCAGTTTCGGCATCTGGCCGACGGGTATCAGAAGAAGATCGACCTGCTGCAACGGCTTGTTCGCCGTGCGGCGCGACCCTAAAGGGAGATGAATGATGAAGCTCAACGCAAAGACCATGCTGGCAATCATGCTCCTGGCGATCCTCGCCATCCCGGCCCTGGCTGGCGGCGACATCGACGAAAAACGCGACGTGAACAGCGACGCTAAGATCGTCGTGGACAACCTCGCCGGATCGATCACCGTCGTCGGCTGGGATCGCAACGAGGTCGAGATCAAGGGCTCCCTCGACGAGAAGGCCGACAAGCTCGATATCGAAGGCGATCGCGACGATCTCGAGATCAAGGTGAAGTACCCGAAGAAGAAGAACCTGAACATCAAGAAGGGGTCTGTCCTCGAAATCCGCGTGCCCGAGGGCTGCCGGCTCGAACTCAAGGGTGTGAGCTGCGACATCGACGTGAGTAAGTTCCACGGACTGCTCGAAACCGAAAACGTCAGCGGCGACATCCGCATCGTCGGGGACACCGCAGGCATCACGACCTCCACAGTCAGCGGCGACGTGTTCATCGACACCGACACCGACGTCGTGGAAGTCAGCTGCATCAGCGGCTATGTGGAGGTGCGTGGCGTTCGAGGCACCCTCGAAGTCAACATGGTGAGCGGTGAAGTCGAAGTGCACAGCGACGTGTTGAAGAACTTCAGTTTCAACATCGTCTCCGGCGATCTCGACATCGAAGTCGCCCCTGCCGCAGACGCCGACTGGGAGATCAACAGTCACAGCGGCGACATCACCTTGCGGCTACCGTCCGATGTGAGCGCCGAATTCGACATCGAAGTCTTCAGCGGCGACATCGACAACGCGTTCGGCCCCGAAGCCCGACGCACCAGCAAGTTCGCACCCGGCAAAGAGCTTCAGTTCACCGCCGGAAGCGGGAGCGCGAACATAGAGATCTCGACCTTCAGCGGGGATATCCGACTGGTCCAACGCTAGTCTCGGGGATGAGCACGCCAGTCCCCCGTTGATCGAAGGCCCGCTCCATAAGGAGCGGGCCTTTCGTCGTCCGGAGACGACGTGTTCAGCGGGAAAGCGTGATCTTAGTCGTGGTCGTACTCGATCCACTGCGCATCCGCGCCAGGTACGTGCCGGAGGGAACGATGTGTCCCCCGACATCGAGTCCCTGCCAGACGATCGAGCCCCGCCCAGCAGGCAGAAAACCGTCGATCAGCTTCACCACGCGGCGCCCCTTGATGTCCAGAAGCTCCAGCAGCGCCGGGCCTTCGACCTCAAGAGCATAACTCAGGGTGATCCTGGGATTGAAGGGGTTCGGGTATCCCTCGAGCACGACGACAGCCGGGGGCAACTGGCCCACCCCGGTCCCCACAGTCAACTGATAGGCGAGGACGAGTTGATCCATCCCCTGCGCCTCGGTATAGGAATACCCGCTTACGTAGAGCCGACCCAGGGAGTCGATCGTGAGCGCCAGTCCTTCGTCGGTGATGTGATCGACGCCGTCCCAGCGCTCGACCCATCTTATCTTGCCGATGGTGGGCTCGAGACCGAGGGTGGCGACGTCCCACGACGTGCCGGTCCCGTCGCTGAACCCCGTCACGACGATGTCGCCGTTCGGAGCGAAGGTCACGGCGTTGGCCACGTCGTACCAGCCCTGCGGCCCTGCATAGCTCTGACTCCAGACGGTCGCACCGTTCGAGCCGTCGAGCTTAACGATCAGGTAGTCGCCCGCCGTTGAGCCGACGAGGACCGGGTTGCCCGCGTCGTCGAGGATCATCTCGGACGGGTCGTCGGCGCTGGCGCCGAGGTGGTTGTAGGACACCGACCAGACGGGCGTGCCGTCGCTGCCGTCGTATTTCGCCACGGCGATGTCGTAGGACGTGGCGCCGCCCCACTCCTTCCAGGCTGCGATCACATCGCCCGCCTCATCCACGCAGACCCAGCCGTCTCCGCTCTGATCGTTCACCAGACCCGATTCGTTGCGGGCCCAGAGAGCGCCGCCGTTGGCGCCGTCGTACTTCACGATCATCAGGGTCGCCGAGTTGTCGGCGTTCTGGACCAGGCCCGAGACGACAGGACAATCGTCGTTTCCCACAGCGACGCCCAAGGCGCGGTCGTCCATGCGGGCGGCCCCACCCTCCTTGGCCTCCCATAGAGGTGCACCGTCGGCATTGGCGAATTTGATGGTGACCAGCTCGTCGTCGCGTCCGGTCACGAACATGCGCCCGGCGATCACGATGTCGTCGGAGCCATCGAGGGTCATCCCGTAGGTCGATTCGTTTTCATCACCTGTTGAAGCATAATGCTGAAACCAGAGAACCTCTCCGGTTCCGCCGTCGAGCTTCGCGACGACGATATCGTCTCCGTGGCCTCAGCCAACGCAACCCAGGATGTGGCCGCCGACGATCACATCCCCTGCCGCGTCGCAAGCGACGCCGCTGACCGCCATGTCCGAGGTGTCGAACGCAGGAATGCGCCGGGACCAGAGTTCGGCGCCGGTCTCGCGATGGAGCTTGCGCACCAGCATGTCCGAACCGTCGATGCCGTCGTGGCTGCTGCCGGCAACCACCAGGTGCTGGTCCGAAGTGATGCAGACCACATCGCCATGGTCGTCGTAGAGGCCGCCGCCGTCATACGCATCGGACCAGAGAAAGGTCGGGTTCGCCTGTGCCAGGGCGGGGATGATCAGGCACAGACAACAGGCAAGAACCCACTTCATCAGGCAACTCCTCGTTAAACCATAGTTATTTAGTCGCTTATAGCCGACCCCAAGACTGCACGCCCGGGAACTTACGGCATTATATCATAGTTCAATGAGCCGGTCGAGATCCGGACCGATCCAGGAGAGCAGCAGAGTGCCGGATGTCCTTGACACTTCGTGAATTGCGTAACAGTCTCTCCGTTGCTGCTCCCGGAACGTCATGAAGTTGTCATTTTTTTCTTTGGGAGCCCGCAGCCAGATCGCTAAGATGTGAACTGTCGAACTACTTCACGTCTGCCCACTCCGTCGGCCCAGCCGACGACGACGAGTCCAAGGAGGAATGATGAAGCGCATGAGCCTGATCCTCGCGCTCGCCCTGGTTACCATGGCTGCCGCGACCGCCACCTTCGCCGCCGATCCCGAGATCATCGGCGCTCCCAAATGCATGATGTGCCACAAGGCCAAGACCGGCGACCAGGCCGCGATCTGGGAAGCCTCCGCTCACGCCGGTGCTTTCGAGACTCTCAAGGGCGAGAAGGCAGTCGCCATCGCCGCCGAGAAGGGCCTGGGCAACCCCTGGGAAGAGGCCACTTGTCTGGGATGCCACACGACCCAGCACTTCACCGGCGCCGCCGTGAACGCGACCGGCAAGTACGAACTGACCGAGGGTGTGAGCTGCGAAGCTTGCCACGGAGCCGGCTCGGCCTACAAGTCCAAGAAGGTCATGGAAGATCATGACGCAGCCGTCGCCGCCGGCATGCTCGTTGCCGACGAAACGACTTGCGTGAAGTGTCACAACGACAAGAGCCCGACTTTTAAGGGCTTCGACTACGCGACGTACTGGGAAAAGATCAAGCACCCGGTTCCCGCCGCCGAGTAGTTCGAATCGAACTGACGGAAAAGGCCCCCGGCTTGCAGCCGGGGGCCTTTTCTTGTCCTGCGACGGCACTATGAATCAGCTGGTCGGGCCATCCCTCTTGTCCGTCTCGGTCCCTTCAACGATCTCACGACCGGCCATGAGTTCGCCTTCGGCCTCGACCCTGGTCCTGACCGTATGGCGCTGCTCGACGAGCTTCACTCCCGGGTGCTCGTGCTGGTACATCTCCTGGGGCATCATCCCGTTGATCCAAGACGGGTTCATGGGATAGACCTCGGGATTGAACACCGTGGCGTACATGTGCCAGACAAGGATGGCCAGGAAGGCCAGCCAGGCCTCGTAGTAATGGATGACAAGCATCACGTCCAGGAAGCCCCGCGGCACGAGATGCACGACCCTGTTGTCGAACCACAGCGCGAAACCGGAGATCACCATCACCACGGTTCCCCAGATCAACGCCCAGTACTCGGCCTTCTCCACGTAGGAGAACCTGCCGAACTGAGGCGCGTCCTTGCTGAAGCCGAGATTGAACTTGAGCTTCTGGAACACCTGCACGGCGTCGGTCCAGGTCGGCGTCATGTCCTTGAGGAAATCGCGGCCGCGAGCCGTGAGGAGGATGAACAAAGTGTGCCAGATGGCGCCAAAGATCATCAACACGGCCGATCCGCGGTGAATGACGCCGCGGACAGCGTATCCGCCCTCATGCCCGAAGAAGAGCTGGCTCCACCAGGCATCATAGAAGCGCAGTGAAAATCCGGTGACGACGAGCACCGAGAACGACAGGGCCAGAATCGTGTGCTGGAACACTTCTCCGGGAGTCATTCGACGCACCTGGGGACGTTTGTTCAGAACGGAGTGGATCTGTTTGGCCAGATCGATGAGCCAATGCACGATCATCCCGCCGATCACGCTGAAGATCAGCACGAGGTAGATGATGCGCACGACGTTGGCGATGCCGGTACGGTGTCCGGTGGCCGTCTCGTGGATCCTCTGGCTCGCGACGTCTTCGGCGATGCCTTCGTGGCAGTGGCCGCACGTTTCCTGCAGGTTGGCCAGGTTCACGGAAGAACGGGGGTCGGACGAAGGCAGGATCAGGTGGGCGCCGTGGCATGAAGCGCAGTTGGCCACCTGTTTGTCGCCCGCCTTGCTCTTCAAGCCGTGATAAGAATCCACGAAGGACTGCAGCCGCCCGGTGGGTAGATTGTATTTCTCGTTGAGACTCGCGAGTTCGTGACACGGTGTACAGGTCGCCTCGGCAAGCCGATAGGGACTGACAGGAGAGCGGCTATCCTGGGTCGGTAAAATTCCGTGTTCGCCGTGGCACGTCGTACAGGTGGGGGTGTCGACTTCGCCGCGCTTAAGGAGCTGACCGTGAACACCCACTAGATAGTCCTGCGAAATGGCGTTGTGACACTGGCCGCAGGTCTCGTGGATGTTGAAGTGGGCGATGGAGGACCTGGCGTCGCTAGGTGGCAGGATCCGGTGGGCGCTGCCGCCCGTTGAGTGACAGTCGTTGCAGCTAGCCGCCTGATACAATCCACCGGCCGCCGCCTTGCCGTGGACACTCATGCTGTAGACCCGGATCGGGTGTCTGAACTTGATGTTGAGATCGTCGGTCAGGGTCGAGTCTTCGTGACACACGCCGCAGGTGTTGGGCAGGTTGATGGGATTGGTCAAGGCATGGCGGTCTGATGACGGTAGGATCAAGTGAGTACCATGACAATCCGAACAGACCGGAATGTGCTCGGAAACTCCGACAACAGCCCGACCATGCACTTTATATTCGTCCGAAACATCTTCATGACATCCGTCACAGGCAGCGCGGGCCAGCTTCTCGGCATGGGGCAGTTCCACGATGTCTGCGTGGCATTCGATGCAGTCGAGCCCTTCGTGGACTCCTCCGAGAAGATGGTCGGCTGTGACCTCGACGGGGTCTCCGCCGGTATCGGTATGACAGTCGGCACAGTCCGCCGCCGTGAAGTCCTGTGCGAGAGCCGGAGCAGTCAAAAGGACTAGCAAGAGCAGGGATCGAATCACAGGTACCGCCATGATGGCCTCCAACATGAGATCGTGGACTCGACGTTCTAGTCCCTAGGTTGCTCAATGCGAATGCAAAATCAAGTTCAGATCCAAAATCCCCATTGAATTCATGGGTGTTACATCGTTTCGAATATCATATATCATTAATACGATCACTCTACACCTAGTCGATTACTAGGATTATACCTGAATAGACAGCGTCTTCATATTTCACAACTTACAGTTTTTTGGAAATGGATCTCATTGTTGCTTATCTCATTCGGGATCATCAGGTTAGAACATCGATCATTTGTGAGGAGAATTCGGGGTTCGTCCATCAACGTTAAGAAAACAACGTCCTGATCCATGTGGGAGAGCTTTCGAGCCTCCCGGGGACGGAACTTCAGCCGGTCAGACCCAAGCTGTAGAACCCCTCGCCTCGCTGGGCGTCCGGCCGGAACCCCATGGTCTCGAGATAGCGGCGGTGTTCTTCTCCAGCTGCGTGCGCCGTGTATTGACGTAAACCGCCGTCGAGATAATCCGCACGACGATCGCGATAAAAAAAACGGGCACACTGAAGGTCGCGATAGCTGGGAATCACATAGTCGAGCCCTATGACGACGTCGTCGCCGTCGCGGCGGCAGACCACCAGGCCGACCGGAAGCATGTTGCGCAAGATGAAGACGATGGTCGCGCCCTCGAGGCTCCGGCGCTCGAAACAGGGGAAGAAGCGGGCGATGTCGCCGGCGTGAAAATCGAGAAAACGCCCCAGGTATGCATTGTCGGCCCGAGATATCTCCAACAGCTCGAAGGTATCTTCCAGCCGCCTCATCCGCAGGAGGTAGGCCACGTTCACCACGGCGATGAAACCGTTCACCACAAGAACGGGATGTGCTCCCACCAACCAGCCATATACCGCGAAGACTACGGCGCCGATGAGATTCAACACTCTTAGTTTCACGATCGAACTCATCGTCAGCGATACGGCAACCAGCACCGACGCCGCATATCCCAGAATGTCCATCCACTCCATCTGTACTCTCCATCATTCGGGTCGGCACACATGGTAGGCCGAGATGGAGCGAGGGACAAACCGTGAGAAAACGGGAACCTATTCGACGAGACTCGACAGAAAGACACCCGCAGCCACCGCCGAGCCGATCACCCCGGCCACGTTGGGAGCCATGGCATGCATGATCAGGAAGTTCTGCGGATCCTCTTTTGCACCCACCATCTGGCAGACCCGCGCCGAGTCGGGCACGGCGGATACGCCGGCCGCGCCGATGATCGGGTTGATCTTGTCCTTGAAGACCAGGTTCATGCCCTTGGCGAACAGGATGCCGGCGGCCGTGGCCACGGCGAACGACGCCGCGCCGAGCACGAAGATCTTGATGGACGAAGGCGTGAGAAACACCGATGCATCGGTGCTCGTGCCCACACAGAGACCGAGCAGGATGGTGATGGTGTCGATCAGGGCGTTGCGCGCCGTCTTGGCCAGACGTTCGGTCACGCCGCTTTCCTTGAGCAGGTTGCCGAAGAAGAGCATGCCCAGCAGCGTGATGGCCCCCGGCGCGATCATGGCCGACAGCAGGAAGGCCACGACCGGGAAGGTGATCCGCAGGCGCTTGCTCACAGGACGCGAGGGCTTCATGCGGATCAGCCGTTCTTCGCGCGTGGTGAGCAGCTTGATGATGGGCGGTTGGATGACCGGCACCAGCGCCATGTACGAATAGGCGGCGATGGCGATGGGTCCCAGGAACTCCGGCGCCAACTGCGAGGCGAGGAAGATGGCCGTGGGACCGTCGGCGCCGCCGATGATGCCGATGGCCGCCGCCTGGTTCACCGCGAACCCCATGGCGAGGGCTCCGAAGAACGTGATGAAGATGCCCGCCTGCGCCGCGGCGCCCAGCATGATCAGCCGCGGATTCGAGAGCATGCAGCTGAAGTCGGTCATGGCCCCGATGCCCAGGAAGATCAGCGGCGGATACCATCCCTTGCTCACGCCCTGATAGAGCACCGACAGCACGCTGCCTTCCTCGTACACGCCGATGTTCATGCCCTCGGAATAGGGGATGTTGCCGACGAGGATGCCGAAGCCGATGGGCACCAGCAGCAGCGGCTCGTAGTCTTTGACCACGGCGAGGTAGATGAACAGGCACCCGACGATGAGCATGACCAGGTTGCCCCAGCTGAAGTTGCCCAGGGCGCCGACCTGCAGGAATTCCCAGAGAACGTCCATGGCCTACTCGAACTCGACCAGTTGCTGGTTTTCGCGCACGCTGTCGCCGGCGCCGACGAGCACGGCCTTGACCCGGCCGGCTCCCGGCGAGACGATGGCGGTGTTCATCTTCATGGCCTCGATGATGATCAGGTCCTGGCCCTGAGCGACGTCGTCCCCCGCCTTGCACTTGACCTCGATGACCGTCCCTGCGATGGGCGACACCACACCGCCGCTGCCTCCGGCCGACGGAACAGGTGCCTGCTGGGCGACCGGTGCCGACGACGGCGCGGAAGCCGACAACGCCTGCGTCGCCGTCATCTGGGGCAGGGCTCCCGTCGGGCCGAACTCGTCGCGCTTGGCGTCGAGGACCTCCACGTCGACCTCGTAGGCGACGCCGTGGACGGTGATCTTCAACTTCATTTCGTACTCCTATCGGGTCAACGGTGTCGCACGTTCTTGCGTTCGATCAGATGGGATCCCTGCAGCTGGGACCGCCCCTGGGCCGACCACGGGCTGCGTTTGTGGTCCGCCGGCATGAGCCGCCGGATGCTGCTGATCCTGAAGCGGCCGCGTAGCACCGTGGCGGCGGCGGCCGCGATGAGCACGACGGTGGTCGCGTCGATGGTCGGCTCTCTGTTGTAGGCGTCGGCATCGCGGGCCTTCTCCTGGTGCCGCCATTTTTCGTCGAGCTGTCGGATGCCCGAGATCGTCATGGCGATGATCATCAACACCGCAAAGACGATCAGCAGACCGACGAGGGCCAACGGCAGGTTTTGGACAAGCAACTCGGACATCGCGTGCTCCTAGAGGGGAATCAGCCCGTGCTTTTTCTGGGGCCGCTGCTCCCGCTTGGATTTGAGGATCTCCAGGGACTGGGCGATGAAGATCCGCGTGTCGGCGGGTTCGATGATGTCGTCGACGAGGCCGTGGGCGGCCGCCTCGTAGGGGTTGGCGAAGGCTTCGGTGTACTCGTCCAGCTTCTGTCGACGCGCGGCAGCAGGGTCGTCGGCCCCGGCGATCTCCTTGCGGTAGATCACGTTCACGGCCCCCTCGGCCCCCATCACGGCGATCTCGGCGCTGGGCCAGGCGGCCACGCGGTCGGCGCCCATGTCCTTGCCGCACATCGCCAGGTAGGCGCCGCCATAGGCCTTGCGCACGATGATCGTGATCTTGGGCACCGTGGCGGCGCCGTAGGCGAAGAGCATCTTGGCGCCGTGGCGGATGATGCCGCCGTACTCCTGCTGCACGCCGGGCATGAAACCCGGCACGTCGACGAAGGTGACCAGGGGAATGTTGAAGGCGTTGCAGAAACGGATGAAGCGCGACGACTTGTCGCTCGAGTCGATGTCGAGCACTCCCGCCTTGTTCATGGGATTGTTGGCGACCACGCCGACGGTGGCCCCCTCCATGCGCCCGAAGCCGATGATGATGTTCGGCGCCCACTGCTCCTGGACTTCCATGAAGTCGCCGCCGTCGAGGACGGCGCGCAGCACCTGGTGCATGTCGTAGGGCTGACGGGGATCGTCGGGCACGATGGAGTTGAGGGCGGGAATCGGCCCCACCTCGTCGTCGTGCAGCTCGGGGTAGACCGGCGCCTCTTCGGTGTTGTTGCTGGGCAGGAACGAGAGCAGGCGCTTGGTGATTTCGGCGGCCTCGGCGCCGCACGACGCTTCGAAGTGCACCACGCCCGAGTAATGAGTATGGCTGTACACGCCGCCCAGGTCTTCGGCGGTGACCTCTTCGCCGGTGACCTGCTTGATCACCGACGGGCCGGTGATGAACATCTGACCCTCGCGGCGCACCTGGATGATGAAGTCGGTCAACGCCGGCGAGTAGGCCGCGCCGCCGGCGCAGGGGCCGGCGATGATGCTGATCTGGGGCACGACCCCGGACATCAGCACGTTGCGGTTGAAGATGCCGCCGTAGCCGGCCAGCGAGTCGACACCCTCCTGGATACGGGCGCCGCCGCTGTCGTTGATGAAGATGAAGGGATCGCCGGTCTTCAGGGCGTCGTCCATCACGCCGTGGATCTTCCGCGCGGTGGCTTCGCCCACGGCGCCGCCGGCGACGGTGAAGTCCTGGCTGGCTACGTAGACGGGACGTCCGCCGAGCAGGCCGCTGCCGGTCACCACGCCCTCGCCGGGAAACTCCTTGTCCTGCATCCCGAAGTTGGTGCAGCGGTGCTTCATGAAGAGGTGGGTTTCCAGGAACGTGTCCGGGTCGAGCAGCATGGCCAGTCGCTCGCGGGCGGTGTGCTTGCCGGCGGCGTGGAGCTTTTCGATACGGTCGGCGCCGCCGCCCAGGTACAGGCGTTCGCGACGCTCGAGGAGCTGTTCGATCTTCGTCGGCTCAGGTGTGGGCTCGGCCATGGTGTCCTCCGGGTGGCGGGCCCTCGCGGGGCCCGATCATGATCTCGTCCCTGGGGATATGGTCCCAAAGACCTTGTTTGTCAAATATTTGACAGGAGAACATCCAAAGTCTTGCCTCTGTTCATTATCTTGTAAAATCACAACATGTTATGGCTACGTCAAACGCGACGGGAAACCGGCCGAAGACGATTCCCCGCCGGGGGCAAGGGTGGATCAGGGTCATTCGCCGCGATCGCGCTTGAGGGGCATCACCCCGGCCAGCTCACCGATCACGTTCACCAGTTCCGAATCCGACGGCAGCACGATCTTGGAATTCTGGGACAGAGCCACCTCCACAGCCTCGATTTTGCGCATGATCTGGGCGTTGCCGATGAAGTACCGATCGGCCGCATCGTTGACCAGACGGATGGCCTCGGCTTCGCCTTCGGCCCGCAGAATCTTGCCTTGCTTCACGCCCTCGGCCTTCTTGATCTCGGAGCGCTTCTCGCCGTCGGCCTGGCGCTCGACAGCGTTGGCGTAGTCGAGGGCCGCGATCTTCTCGTTCTCGGCCTTCACGACCTTGTTCATGGTCTCCTGCACGTCCTTGGGCGGGTCGATCTCCTTGAGCTCGGTGCGCACGATCTCCATGCCCCAGTTGTTGGTCTCCTTGGCCAGGGTCGAGAGCAGCTCGCCGTTGATCTTGTCGCGCTCGCTGTTGGCCGACTTGAGGGTCAGCGTGCCGATGATGTTGCGCAATGTGGTACGGGCCAGGCTGACGACCTGGCTCTGGTAGTCGTTCACGTTGTACTGGGAGCTCTTCACGCTCTCCTCGTCGCACTTGACCTTGAAATAGACCTGGGCGTCGACGCGGGCGTTGAGGTTGTCGAAGGTGATGATCTCCTGGGGCTGGGCGTCGACCATCTGTTCGGTGACGTTGATCATCACCATGCGGTCGATGACCGGAATGATCCAGTTGAAGCCGGGGCTCGCATAGCGGCGGTACTTGCCCATCCGCTCGACCAGACCGCGGTGGGTGGGTCGGATGATGCGGATGCCGGCGAAGAAGATGAGCAGGGCGAGGGGAATGATGAAGAGAAACATGATAACCTCCGAATCGGGATGCGATCGAAGGAGCGGCGCTGCGCCGGCTCCACAATGTATTACGCACCCGAAGACAGTGTATTGTCCAGTGTTCTCCCCCCAACAACGAAGACTCTCTATGACGTCGTCGGCGGGATCACCAAGGACCCGCATAATCGGGAGATCCGCCACCGGATTCCGCTGCGGCATATTCGAAAAGCCGTCGAGCGATCTGCCGTAGATGGAGCAGATCATGGGCGTGCCAGGACGTGAGCAGATCTGCGGCCGTGATGGAGCCGAGTTTCTGGTGTTCGTAGGTCCGCACCCAATCAGGATCCTCTAGACTGGACAGCCAGGCCAGGGACTCGGCGCGGGCGGCACGGAAACGGTCGAGGGACTCGCGCGGATCGCGATCGCGATAACCGCGTTGCTCCACCCAGGAAGGAGGATCGATTCCAGGCCAGGATACGACAGGATCCGTCAGGGTCAGGCGCAGCCTGATTCGGAAATCTTCGACCTCCTCGTCGGCCATGTGGTTGACGATCTCCAGAATGGACCAGGCCCCGGGCACGGGGCGCCAACACCAGGTCGCGATGTCGAGATCGCTTATCAGCGCTGCGACACTCTCACATCCCGCCAGCAAGCGTCGAATATACCATTCCAGGTTCATATGCCTCCTTTCCTGACTGCGACGAGCATATCCGAACAACTCCGATTCGTCGAGCAAATGCCCCTTCTCCACACAGGAACTACGAAAGAAATAGAGCAAATGCCTGATGCCGGAGTCGTTGAATTGCCGCCATCTCCCGTGCAACAATCCATTCGGCGCCGCCAAGGGGACCGCCAGCTGAGGAACCTGAGCCGCTTCCCTGTGGTATCCGGGTTCTATGTTCTTGTTACTATATTCTCATTACGGGGAGGAACCGATGAACCCCACGCGATCGATCGATCCCGCTCGCCTCGCCGTCCTGATTGTTCTTGTGACCGTGGTCCTGATGGGATCGGTCGCCTGCAACTCGGGACAGAGCGGAGTCAAAGGCTGGAGCGCCGGCACGGACCTCGCCGCCGTTTCGATGCACAAAACCCGCGCCGCAAAAATGCCTGGTCTGGCCACCAAGGCCGCCGAATCCTTCTTCGGCACCTTCGAGACCGACGACACGCAGCTCGACGACGGCAGCTACGTGGACCTCTACAACCTGTCCGCCGAAGCAGGCGCCGAGATCACGATCTCGATGATCTCCAGCGACGTCGACTCCTACATCCTGCTCTACCGCGTCGTCGACGGCGGTACCGAACTCGTCGCCCAGGACAACGACAGCTACGGCGACGGCGACGCCCGCCTGACCGTCACCATGCCCTCAGCCGGCGCCTACATCATCGCCGCCAACACGGCCGTCGCCGGCGAGACCGGAGGCTACCTCCTGCAGTACGACATGGAGTCCCCCTTCGACGCCGCGCCGGTCAATGTGACGGCGGGCGGTGCGCTTCAGTTCGACACCGTGGTCACCGGCACCCTCGACGCCAATGACTCGACCGACCAGGAAGGCCGACTCTATGAGCTGTTCACCCTGAGCGGAACCGAAGGCCAATACCTGGACCTGCACCTGGAATCCAACGACTTCGACACCGTGATTTCCCTGTTTACCGGTACTCTCGACGCCCCGGACGTCTACGCCTCCAACGACGACATCGAAGTGGGCGTCGACGCCAACTCGCGCCTGACCGGCACCCTGCCGCAGACCGCCACCTACACGATCCAGGTCAAGGCCTACTCCGGCGGCGGCAGCTACACGTTGACGACGACCGGGGAACCCCCCGTGCCGGCCGGCCCCGTGGTCCACGACTGGGCCCAGCTCTATCCAGGCGGCGGCGATCCCGCCGGCCGCTACGCCCTGATCGTGGGCATCGACGACTATCCCGGCACCGCCAACGATCTGGGCAGCTGCATCGCCGATACCCGCGTGATGAAGGACGCCCTGATCCTCCGCTTCGGCTTCGACCCCGCCAACATCGTCGTGCTGCACGATGCCGAAGCCAATCGCGAGCACATCATGAACGCCTTCACCCGCCACCTGGGCCAGGCCGGCCCCGCGGGCGCGGCTGTGTTCTACTACTCCGGTCACGGCCTGCAGATGGATGACAACTACGGCCTGGCCGCCGAATTCGACTTCGAAGACGACGGCGTGGACGAGGCCATCGCCATCTGGGCCGTCGACCAGAAGAATTCGGTGATCCTCGACGACGAGCTGGGCATGCTGGCCGAAGGCATCGAAGCCGGACGCATGCTCGTCATGCTCGATTCCTGCCACTCGGGCACCGGCACCCGCGCCCGCGGCGAAAAGCAGATGCGCAACTTCGCCCAGATGAAGGACCAGTTCACCCTGCCCGCCGAGTACTACGGCGTGAAAAGCGGTGCGCCGGCGGCCGGCACCGGGGGCGAGAACATGAAGGAACTCGTCACCCGCAACCGCGACTACGTGCTGCTGACCGCCGCCGCTCCCGACGAGACGGCCCTGACCGGCAGCGACTGGCCCGACTACGGCGGCGTGGCGAGCGTGTTCACCTACCACCTCGTGAAGAACTTCGACGCCGCGGGCCCGAACGACACCTTCGAGGACATCGCCCTGCGCGTCCGCGAACAGTCGCGCGACTTCACCATGTCCACTCAGGACCACGTGCAGACGGCCCAGTTCGAGGGTTCGCAGCTGGGCGCCGGCGTGCAGGCGTTCCTGGGCGGGCGTTGAGCCGCGGCCTGAAACGAGTGCTCCCGAGGAGGTGCGGCCCCGCGCCGCACCTCCTTCCTCTTCTGCTGATCCTGTCCATCCTGGCGGCGGAAGCCGCCGCCGCCGAGCGCCATGCCCTGGTCGTGGGCATCAATCTCTATGCTCCGGACGGAACAGAGCAGGCCACCGTGGCTCCCGACCGCGGCGGCTGGGGCAACCTCGAGGGCGCCGTGGACGACGCCCGGGCCATGGCGTCGCTCCTGGAACACCGATTCGGATTTCCCGCCGACAACATCGCCGTGCTGCTCGACCGCGAGGCGACCCGCGTCGCCATCCTCGACGGGCTGCGACGCACCCTGCTGGAACAGTCGCAGCCGGGCGATACGGCTGTGTTCTTCTATGCGGGTCACGGCTCCCAGGTGCGCAACACGGCGTCGGACGAGCTCGACGGCAAGGACGAAACCCTCGTACCCGCCGACGCCTGCCTCGGTGCCCCCGACATCCGCGACAAGGAATTGAAGCGTCTGCTCTGGCAGTCGTTGGAGCGCGGCGTGCGGGTTGTGTTCGTGAGCGACAGCTGCCACAGCGGTTCGGTGACCCGGGGCGTGGCCCCGCCGCGGGCCCGCGCCCTGCCGCCGGCAGCCGGCTCGGTCGACGATCCCGACGGCGCCCCCGACCCCGCCGGCCATCCCCTGGCGATCATGATCACCGCCACGCAATCCCATCAGCGGGCCCAGGAGATCGACGTCGACGGCGGCCGGCGCGGCGCCTTGAGCTGGTCGCTGCAGCGGGCGCTGACGTCGTTGCCTGTGGACGCCAGTGCCCGCGACGTGTTCGCCGCCGCCCGCGGTCTGCTGCGTTGGCAGGGTGTAAGCCAGGATCCGGGACTGGAGGGACGCGGCGAGAGCCTGAATGCGCCACTGTTCGGCGCTGCTGGACAAGCGAAAGAAGGCGACAGCAATGTTGCCCGTACAATCGTGGCAGTGAGCGGCGTTGAAAGCGGCGTCGTGAGCCTGGACGGCGGTTTGGCCCTGGGGCTCGCCGTCGGCTGCGAGTTGGCCGCATCCGGAGGCGACGGCCCCCTGCTGCGCATCGACGCCGTCGACATCACCGGCGGCCGTGCATCGGTCTTGCAGGCCGACCTTCCTGCTCCTGTTCCAGGCACGCTCTACGAAGTCGTCCGCTGGGCGCCGCCGCCGGGTGAACCGTTGCGGTTCTGGCTTCCACCTCAAACGCCGACCGAAGATGCTGCAGCCATGATCCGCGCCCTGCAGAACGCAGCCTCAAGGCACCGAGTCCTGACGATGTCCGAACCCACAGTCACTCTTCCCACCCATTCGGTCATGACGACCACCGAAGGCTGGTTCATGACAGGCGGCGGTCTGAACGTCCCGATCGGCTCCCCCGGCGACGTCGACCATCTCCTCGCCGACGCGGTCGCTCACTACCAGGAATCCTTGAATCTGCTGATCCTGGCTCCTCCTCCCAGAGGGCTCGCAGACAAACTCGAAGAGGCCCTGACGCTCCGATCCGGAGGGATCCAACTCGTTTCCGATCTCGGCCGCGCCGACTACTTCCTGATGATCGACCCCGACTCCGGATTCGGTTCCTGGGTCAATCGCGCCGCAACCCAGGACACGATCGGCTGCGCCATGCCCCGCCGCACCCGCGGTGTTCGTTTCGATGACGAAAAACACGGCCTGGCGGCAGCGGCCCTGGCCGACCAGGCTTCGAGGCTGGCGCGAATCCGCGGCTGGCATCAGCTCCAGGGACCCGGCGACGATCCGGCGTTCCCCTACCGTCCGGTCGGCCTCCGCGGCGCCGACGGCCAGCTGCGCGACCTCGACCAACCGGTCCACGACGGCGAGAGCCTGAGTCTCGTGCTCCGAGCCGACGAAGCGGGCCGCCGCGGCCTCGCCCGTCTGGCCAGGGCCTACAAGGCGACGCCCCGCCATCTCTACGTGTTTGCTGTGGATCAACTTGGGAACGGTTTTCCTCTGCTGCACGAACTCTTCCAGCCCGAGGCGCGGGGACTGCCTCCCGAGGAGATCGTACTGCGCCAGCCGGGCCAGGAATTCCTGGTCGAAGTCGGTGAGCCCTACGGCACCGACACGATCTTCGTGCTGGCCACAGAGGAGCCCCTGCCGTCGATGGAGGTGTTCGACTTCGGAGGCGTGGGCGTGCGCTCCGCCCCCCTGGGCGCAACGTCGCCGTTGGCGGACCTGCTCTACGGCGTCGGCACACAACGGCGCGGCGATCTACCCGCCGTTCCGCTGAACTGGAGCGTGTCGAAGTGGACGGTGCTCAGCAAGGCGCCAGCCGGGCGCTAGTCCGCCGTGCTGAAGGGCTGCATCACGCCGAACATGATCCCCGCCGGATCCTTGAAGTAACCGTGAGTACCCACGCCGGGAATTTCATGGGGCCCGAGCACCAGTTCTCCTCCCGCCGCCTCGGCCTTCTGCTTCGTCGCAGCGAAATCGTCGATCTGGATCGTGTTGATCACCGGCTGCGGGAAGTGAGCGCCCATGAAACCGCCGTCGATGCCGGGGCCGTCGCCGGTGCCGGCGAGCCAGTAGCCCTGGGGGCCGTCGGCCTTGGCGATTTTCCAGCCAAAAACATCTTCGTAGAAGGCGTAGAGAGCTTCAGGATTCTCAGCGAGGATTTCGAAGTGGATGGGACGGGGCATGGGGATCTCCCGGGTTGATGCCTTGGCGTCTTTGATGGAACCAAGCAGCTGGATTACGGTATCACCGCGCCTCAGAGTACCCTTGAATCACGGGGCCCGCGACTCTAGAATGACCCCACCTTTATCTCATCAGCCGTCACACCCGAACAGGAGCCCGCGATGAGCGAATTCCGGCCCCAGAACGACACGGCTCTCTTCAGCACTCCTGCGACCCAGGCGGCTGCTCAAGACGTCGAACGCTTCATCCCCCGCGTCTACAACCACGTGATGGGCGCCATCGTGCTGCTGATCGCCCTGGAGGTCTGGTACTTCAAGACCGACCTCGCTTATACGATGGCCTCGGCGATGCTCGGAGTGAACTGGCTGATGGTCCTCGGCGCGTTCATGGTCGTCGGCTGGCTGGCCCGCGGCGCCGCCCACCGGGCTCATTCCCTGCGCACGCAGTATCTCGCGCTCGCTGGTTACGTGGTGGCCGAATCGATCATCCTGGTGCCCATGCTGGTCATCGCCGAGTACAGGGCCCCCGGCACAATCACGAGCGCGGGGCTGCTGACCCTGCTGGGATTCGCCGGCCTGACGGCCATCGCCTTCCGCTCGCGCCGCGACTTCACGATGTACACGGCGCTGCTGCAGTGGGCGGGCGTGCTGGCGCTGGTGGCCATCGTCGGCAGCGTGGTGTTCGGCATGCATCTGGGCACCTGGTTCTCGGTGCTGATGGTGGGCGTGGCCGGCCTGGCGATCCTGCGCGACACCTCGGCGATCATCCACCACTACCCGTCCGACCGGTACGTGGCGGCGGCGCTGGAGCTGTTCGCTTCGGTGGCACTGATGTTCTGGTATCTGTTGAGGTTGCTGTCGGGACGACGTTAGACACCTCATCGCATTCATTAGAAGGGCGCCCCATAGGGGGCGCCCTTTCTCATGCGACTCGGGGCGCTCAGGCCTGATACAGGGCGCAGACCGCGCCGGCCGGATCGCGGATCACGGTGAACCGCGCTTCGCCCATCTCCCTCGTGGGCACGACCACCGCACCGCCGAGCTTCTCCACGTTGGCCAGGCTCTTGTCCAGGTTCTTCACCACGATGTACATCATCCAGACGGGGGGCTGGTTCGCGTTGTCGCCTTTGCTGTGGCAGATGCCGGCGACGGGGTCGGCCTCGGACGGGCTCATGCACCAGTCCTCGTAGTCGCCCATCGGCACGGGATCGATGTCCCAGCCCACGACCTTGGCGTAGAAATCGCGGACTTCCCTGGCATTGCCGACGGTGAGGTCGATCCAGCCGATGGTGCCGACGGCGGGTTTGTTGTCGCTCATGCGGGGGCCTTTCGGGAGAAGATCCAAAAATTCACCGACATTGGAGTATGAGAGTCCAGACGTCTGGACTCTCATCGACGATCAGTCCTCTGTTTCGTGCGACGGCTTCCACCACCACCCGATCAACATCCGATAGAAGAAGTCCTTCACAGGATCAATACTCGCGTACATCACCGGCACCACCACCAGCGTCAGGAAGGTGGCCACCACCAGGCCCCAGATCACCGCGACGCCCATGGGGCCCCACCACTGGCTCGACTCGCCGCCCACGATCACGGCGTGACCGAAGTCGCCGTGGACGAGGCGGTTGAAGTCGACCGAGAAGCCGGTCGTCAGCGGGATCAGGCCGAGCACGGTGGTCACAGCGGTCAGGATCACCGGCCGGAAACGGGTCATGCCGGCGGTGACGATGGCCTCGATCTTGTCCATGCCCTTGTTGCGGAGCTGGATGATGTAGTCGAGCAACACGATGGCGTTGTTGACCACGATGCCCGCCAGGGAGATCACGCCGACGCCGGTCATGATGATGCCGAACGGGGTGCCGGTGATCATCAGGCCCAGGAACACGCCGATGAGCGACAGCACCACGCTGCTCAAGATCACCAGCGGCACCGTGATGCTGCTGAACTGGCTGATCAGCACCACGAAGATGAGCATGACCGCGAGCAGGAAGGCCTCCTGGATGAAGGCGCTGGCCTCCGCCTGGTCCTCGCTCTCGCCGGTGTAGTCCAGGCCGTAGCCGGGGGGCAGAGTGTAGTCGGCGAGGCGTTGCTGCACCTCGGCGAGCAGGGCGTTGCCGTTGTAGCCGGCGGCCACGTCCGCACTGACGGTCACCACGCGCTCGGCGTCGATGCGGTTGATCGAGGCGAGACCCGAGGTGAACTCGGTTGTGGCGAAGGCCGACAGGGGCACCTGCTCGCCTTCGTAGAAGATGTTCAGGTTTTCGAGGTCCTCCACCTTTTTGCGGAACGGCTCCTGGTAGCGGACCATGATGTCGTATTCGTCTTCGCCCACGCGGAACTTGGCCGTCTCGGCGCCGTGCAGAGCGGTGCGGATGGTGCCGGCGATGTCCCAGGTGCGCAGGCCGTAGCGGCCGGCCTTGTCCACGTCGGGGCGCACCTCGATCTTGGGCAGGCCACGGTCGAAGTCGTCGACGATGTCCACCAGGCCCGGTACGCCGCGGATGCGTTCCTTGACCTGGGCGGCGAGCTCGCCGAGCACCTCGAAGTCGTCGCCGGTGATCTCGATGTTCACGGGCTTGCCCGTAGGCGGCCCCTCCTCCTGCTTGTCGATCGTCAGGCGCGCGCCGGTGAAGCCGGCCAGGGCCTGGCGCAGGTCCTCGATGTGCCGGCGCGACGAACCGACGCGCTCCTCGCGGTCGACGAACTCCATCGTCACGAGGCTCTTGTGGGACGGCGCCTGGTTGGTGCCGGACAGGCCGCCGCCGCTCTCGGCGCCGACCTGGGCGCTGAACGCCTTGAGGTCGGGCACCTCGGCCACAACCTTCTCGATGGCCTTCGTGTAGGAATCGCTCACGTCGACGCGGGTACCCGACGGCGCTTCGACGCTCACGTACGCCACCCGCGGCTCGACGTCGGGGAACAGCTCCACGCCGGCGTTGAACATACCGAACAGGATCATCACGACCACCAAGGCGACCGCCATGCCGACCTGCACAAGCACCTTGTGGCGCAGCGCCCATTCGAGGGTCGGCTTGTAGGTCGTCTGGCCGTAGGTGATGAGCCGGTCGCCTACGCCCTGCTTGGCCACGCTCTTGCGCGGCACGCGCATCATGCGGGCGCAGAGCACCGGGTTGAAGACCAGCGCCACCAGCAGCGACGCCGACAGGGTGATCATCACGGTCAGCGGCAGGTATCTCATGAACTCGCCCATGATGCCCGGCCAGAGCATCATCGGGCCGAAGGCGCAGAGGGTCGTGAGGGTCGAGGCGATGACGGCGCCCGACACCTCGGAGGCGCCCAGTCGCGCGGCCTCGGCGGCGCTCTTGCCCTCGCCCCGGTGGCGGAAGATGTTCTCGACGATCACGATGGCGTTGTCCACGAGCATGCCCAGCGCCAGGATCAGCGAGAAGAGCACCACCATGTTCAAAGTGATGCCCAAGGCCCGCAGCACGATGAACGCGATGAGCATCGAGAACGGGATGGCCACGCCGACGAACAATGAGTTGGTGAAGCCGAAGAACAGCAGCAGCACCGCGACCACCAGGATCAGACCGCTGATGATGTTGTTTTCGAGCTCGTTGACATAGTGGCGGATATCCACGGACTGGTCGCCCACGATGGTCACGTCGATGCCCTCGGGCATCAGGGGCTCCTGCTCGGCGAGCAGGGCCTTCACCGCGTCGACGATGTCGATGATGTTCTCGCCGCTGCGTTTCTTGACCGAGAGGATGACGGCCTCCTGGCCGTTCACCCGCGAGATGGTCTCGCGGTCCTTCACGCCGAAGCTCACGTCGGCTACGTCGCGCACATAGACCGGCGTCGCCTCGCCGATGTTCAGGACGAAGTCGAGGATCTCCTCGACCCGCTCCACCTCCCCGGGCACGGTGACCTGGTACTTGTAGAGTCCCAGCTCCAGCTCGCCGCCGGGGATGGTGGTGTTCTGCAGGAAGATGGCATCCTGCACATCGATCAGGCTCAGGTTGTAGAACGAGAGCCGTTCGGGGTCGACGTCCACGCGCACCTCGTGCTCGATGCCGCCGGTCAGGTCGACTTCGAGCACGCCGCGCACCTGCTCGATCTCCTCCTGCAGGTCCTCGCCCACCTCCTTGAGGGTGCTCGGATCGAGGTCGCCGGCCAGATTGATCTGCACGATGGGCCAGTCGTCGCTGCTGATCTCGATGATCATCAGATCCTCGCGGGGATCGTCGGGCAGCTCCGGCTTGGCCGTGTCCACACGGTCGCGGACCTTCTGCAGGGCGTCGCTCATCTCGATGCTGGGGTCGAACTCCAGCAGGATCGACGAGGCGCCTTCGACCGACGTGCTCGTCATCTCCTCGAGGTCGGCCAGTCCCTTCAGCTCGCGTTCGAGCTTACGGGTGATCAGGTTCTCGACGTCTTCGGGACTGGCGCCCGAGTAGGGCGTCATGACCAGCACGAAGGGGATCTTGATGTCGGGGCTCGATTCGCGGGGCAGGGACTTGTACGAATCCAGGCCCACGAGCGTGATGATCACCATGAACGCGAAGATCATGGGATACTTGCGGATGGCGCCTTCGGTGATCCTCATCGGACGGCCTCCTCGCCGCCGCTCGCGCGGACCCGGGAATCCTCGTCGCGGATCACGTCGGGATCGCCGGCGGCGGAACCGTCGGCGTTGTCGGTCGTCTCGGTCACTTTGACCAGCGCACCTTCGATAAGATCACGCTGGCCACGCACCACGAGTCTGTCGCCTGCCGCGAGACCGTCGACGACCAGGACCATCAGGCCCTGATCGGCGCCCGTGGTGATCGACCGCAGCCGTGCCCGGTCGCTCTCCACCACGTAGACCGCCCGGCCCTCGGGAGTACTCAGTACGGCATCGCGGGGCACTGCGATCACACCGACGTGCTCGGCGCTGCGGATGCGGGCTCTGCCGACGACCCCGCTGCGCAGCCCGCCATCGGGGTTGGGCACACGGATTTCAACGGTGAACTTGCCCGTGAGCGGATCGGCTTCGAAGCCCACCCAAACAACCTCGCCGACGACCATGCCGTCGGATCCGTCGAGGGTCACTTCAACCTGGGAGCCTTCATCGATGCCGGCCACGTCCCTTTCGGTGACCACGCCGACGAGCTTGAGCGCCGAGGGATCGACCACCCTGGCCACCGGCGTACCGGGCGCCACCAGCTCACCCGGTTCCACATAGCGGTCGGTGACGAGACCCGCGAAAGGCGCCGCCACAGCCGATCGATCATAGCGCCGCTCGACGACCGCGAGCTGGGCGCGGGCCTGGGCCGCGGCATTGCGTGCCGTGAGCAGTTCGAGCCGGCTCACCTTTTCGGCCTCGTACAGGGACGACACTTTCGCGGCGCTGTAGTCCTGCAGTTCTACGTTGGCGCGGGCGGCCTCGAGCTCCGCCGCCAGCAGACGCCGGTCCAGCTCCACGAGCACGTCGCCCTCCTGCACCACATCGCCCTTGTCGTGGGGCACGGCGAAGACCGAGCCAGACTCCTCGGCGCTCACCACGGCCCCGCGCACCGGCGCCATGGGCCCGGTGATCTCCAGGTATTCCGTGACGTCGGTCGGCGCGAGATCGAGCACCCGCACGTTGCGCGCCACTTCGGCGGGAGCCTCGGCCTGCTGCTCGGGGGCACAGCCCGCCGTCAGCAGAGTGGCGACCAGAACGGTCAGGACGACGGTGATTCCCTTGCGTGCGAACATCATCACGATTCCTCCGAGGTCAGGCCGGGAACGGCGGTCAGCGGCAGCATGGGCGAAACGCCGATGGCCTTCTTGAGCTGGGCGGTGAGGGTGAGCACGTCGTAACGCGCCTGGATCAGATTGGAACGGGCTTGGGCCCTTCCGGATTCGGACTGCAGCACGGTGAGGTAGTCGGCCAGACCTTCGCGCATCATCATGGTGCTGGTGTCGATGAGTTCCTCGGCCCGTTCCATGTTCAGCTCGGCTGCCGTGAGGTTTTCGCGGGCGGCGATCAACCCGTCGATCACATCGAGGATTTCAACGCGCACCTGTCGCACCAGTCCGTTGCGTTCGGCCTCGGTACGCAGGATCGAGGCCGAGGTCTGCTGCACGAGTCCCTTGGTGAGCAGACCGTCGAACAGCGGCACGTTGAGCGACACCGAAGCGTTCCAGAAGTCGTGCCCGACGTCGTCGAGATCCTTGATGGCCTTCCCTACATATCCGTAGCTGCTGTTGACGGCGAAATACGGACGCATGTCGGCCTTCTGGGCCTTGCGGTTCTGGCGCAACAGGTCGCCCATGACGTCGAGCTGGGCCACGTCGGGGCGCTGCTCGGCCATGGCGACGGCCTTGTCTTTGATGAGTTCGTCGAGTTCCACTACCTGTTCGGTGCGGATGCTCAGAGGCGATTCGGGGTCGCGCCCCATCAGCGCGTTCAGCTGCGCACCAGCCAGGCCCACGCCCTGCCGGGCCTGCCTCAGCCGCGGTTCGATGTTGGCCACCGCCACGGCCGCCTGCAAAGTATCGAGCCGACTGACCAGACCCATGTCGTGACGCAGCCGCACGATGTCGAGGAATTCGCGCTGGTTGGCCAGCTCGGCCTCCACGGCCCGCGACTGCTCCTGGGCCAGGACGATGCCGTGGTATGCGGATACGACCTGTTCCTCCACCGCGAAGCGCGTCTGGTCAAGGATCAGCTCCTGGCGCCGGATCCCCTGGCCCGCGGCCCCCACCGCACCGATGATCTTCACCGGGTTGATGGTCCAGCTCAGGTTCAGGCTCGTGCGCCAGAAGGTCTGGGCCGGGATGTCCTGGGGGTCGGGCAGGAAGTCGAAACCGGCCAGCAGTGTGTCCAGGGGACTGGTGCCGATCTCGCCCGAGCCGTCGCCGCCGAAGGTGGAGTCGAGGGCGAAGCTCGGGTCCCGCGAGCGATTCCAGGCACCCGTCACGTCGATGGTCGGCAGACCCGTCGACAGGGCCTGGTTCATCTGACCGTCGAGTTCCTTGCGACGGAACCGTTCCGCCGTGAGCTGGTCGTTTTTGGACACGGCCTCACGCACACAGGCTTCGAGGTCGAGCACATCGGAGGCGCCGGGTCTGGCCGCAATCACGCCCCGTTCCGGCTCCTCGGCTACAGCCCCCGTCGCCAGCCACAAGGCCACGACCAGGAGACCACCATTGATCCACGTCGTTTTCATCGTCATCCTTCCGAAGGTCGGGCCAGCAGGCCGTTGATCACGAACGCCTTGAGTTCGCGGACGAAGGCCTCGTCCGCATCGATCCGGGAATTCTTGAAGAGCTGGGGCAGAATGCAGAAGAGCGAGTCCATCATCATGCCGATGATCAACGTCAGCTTCACCGCATGGACGGGTCGGAATTCACCGCTGGCCGACCCCATGGCGATGGCGGCGCCGAGAGCGGCGAACATGGGCTTGCAGCTGTCGTCGTTGAAAGCCTCGTCGACGGCCTGCATGGATTCGTCGTTCTCGAAGATCACCGCGAAAATGGGCGTGGCCTGGCAGCTGGTAATGTACTGATCGATGTAACGTTCGATCTGCACCGCGGCCGAGGTTTCATCGCGCACGGCCTCCTGCCACTCGAGAGTGAAGGCGGTGGCCATGTGCAGCACGAGCCGTCCGAAGAAGTCCTTCTTGTCGTCGAACTCCTCGTAGAAGGTGCGTTTGGACAAACCCGCCTCACGGCAGATCTCCTCGATGGTTGTTTTGCGGTAACCGAAGCGGTTGAAGATCGGCAGGGCGGCAGCGAACAGCTCTGCCTTGCGATCCGGGTCCATCGGGCACATCTCTGACTTCCCTTACTGAAACAGAGAAACGTTTATACTTTTATCGTTTCATCGAGGAGCAAGATAATGACGGCGAGCGACGCCGTCAACCTGCAAGTCCGTGGTTTACGGGAAAACAAGAGCAGGGTTGCACGAAAATTCCGTGACGGCGTCTGCCGCCGCCGCCTATGATTCCCCGAACCCCAGCCCCGGAGAGCTGTTCATGTCGACTCATCACGTCGCCCTGGTCGTGGCCCTGCTGGCCAACGCCGTCGCCAACATCCTGATCAAGTACGGCATGCGCACCCAGCAGATCGACCTCGCCAACCCGGGCCAGGCCCTGCTGGCCATCCTGACCAACGTGCCGGTCATGCTGGGCGTGACCCTCTTTGCGGTGAACGTGCTGGCCTATTCATACGTTTTGACGAGGATTCCCCTATCGACTGCCTACCCGATCATGACGTCGGTGGGGTTCTTGATCGTCATCTCGGCGTCGTTGTTCATGCTCGGCGAAAAGATGAGCGGGGGCCAGTTCGCGGGGGTCGGGCTGATCCTCTGCGGTGTGATTCTCGTGGCCAAGGGCCTCTGATTCCTGGCTTTTCTGCCTTCAATCCCCATGTTTTGTCTCGATCGGTCCCCTGACGGGACCCAACCGGACCAATGTCGGAGGATATGACCGTGAATGAGACGACCGGAACGAGGGTAATGGTGACCGGCGGCGCCGGGTTCCTGGGCATCAACCTGGTGCGCTATCTGCTGGACCGCGGCCACGAAGTGACCTCTCTGGACCTCATGCCCTTCGACTACCCGGAGCGCGACCGCATCCGCGAGGTCATCGGCGACATCCGCAACCGCGCGGACGTGGACCGGGCGATGGAAGGCGCCGACCTTGTCGTCCATTGCGCCGCGGCCCTGCCTCTGTACAAGGCCGAGGATATCTTCAGCACCGACATCGACGGCACCCGAACAGTCTTCGAAGCAGCCCATGCCGACGGCATACCGCGTGTGGTGCATGTTTCCTCGACGGCTGTCTACGGCATCCCCGACCACCATCCTCTGGTTGAAGACGATCCCCTGGACGGAGTCGGCCCCTACGGTATTTCCAAGGTGAAGGCCGAGGACGAATGCGCCGCTTTCCGCGCCAAGGGCATGGTCGTGCCCATTATCCGACCCAAGTCGTTCATCGGACCTGAGCGCCTGGGCGTGTTCGCCCTGTTCTACGACTGGGCCAAGGACGGCCGCAACTTCCCGATGATCGGCAGCGGCAACAACCGCTACCAGCTGTGCGACGTCGAGGACGTGTGCCAAGGCATTTATCTGTGCCTGACCGGTCCGGCCGAGAAGGTCGACGACGTGTTCAACATCGGGGCCCGGGAATTCACCACCATGAAGGAAGACTATCAGGCGGTCCTCGACGACGCCGGCTTCGGCCGCCGCATCATCGGCTTCCCCGCCTCGCCGGTGATCTGGACGCTGCGGTTCCTCGAGATGCTCAAGCTTTCGCCCCTTTACAAATGGGTCTATGAGACGGCCTGCGAGGATTCGTTCGTTTCGATCGAAAAGGCCGAGACCGTACTCGGATATGATCCTCTGCATTCGAACAAGGACGCCCTGGTTAGAAATTATCGTTGGTATCTTGAGAACCTCGAATCGTTCGAAGGAGCTTCAGGAGTGTCGCATCGGGTACCTTGGAAACAGGGAATCCTGAGACTGTTCAAGATATTTTTCTGAGCCGATCTGCCAATACATATCAATATTGCATGCTATTCCCTGAATTTGGGCGTCGTGACAATATTCACAAAATAGACACACTTTGTGTTGATTTTATTATGTCAAAGATGTTAGGATCTCATCTACAAAGTCCCGGTCTATCCAGACTACAAAATGATCCCTGGAGGGAACACCCATGCGTAAACTGCTACTGATCGTCGCGATCGCGGCTCTCGCCACCGGCGCGGCCCTGGCCAAGGCTCCTCTCGAGAAGCCGGTCCAGACCTACGTGTCCAACAGCCGCGCGGCCGAAGTCGAGCCCAACGACGACTACCTGTCCGCCAACACCCTGACCGCCGGTGACGACATGAACGCCGCCATCGACGTCGCGGGCGACCTGGACTTCTTCGCCGTCACCGTGGGCGCCGGCGATACCTACGACTTCGAGACCCTGCCGGGCGACGCGGGCGACACCAAGATGTGGCTGATCGACGTGGACGGCGTGACCGAACTCGTCTTCAACGACGACGGCGGTACCGGCTACTACTCCCTGATCAACTACAACTTCGCCGCCGCCGGCACCTACTTCATCAAGATCAGCCACTACAGCGCCAGCGGCACCGGCACTTACATCTTGACCGCCACCGCGGCCGCGCCGCCGCCGCCCCCGCCGGCCAACGACACCTGTGCCGGCGCGATCGCCATCGGTTACGGCGCCTTCTCCATCGACGGCGACCTGACCGGTGCAGTGAACGACTACAGTCCTGGATCCGGCGGCTGCACGGGCTACAGCGCCAACGGTGCCGACGTGGTCTACGCATTCGGTCTCGAGGCCGGCGAGGCCTTCGACGTCACCATGACGACCGACGGCTTCGACGACTCCATCTACCTGGTCACCGACTGCGGCGACCCCGTGCTGTCCTGCGTGGCCGGCGCCGACGCCTATCCCGACGGCTCGACCTTCAGCTTCACGGCTCCGGCCGACATGCAGCTGTACCTGATCGTCGACGCCTACAGCGGTGCCGGCGGCGTGTACAACATCACGGGCTTCAACGGAGGCAACGTGATCGGCAACGAGGAAGGCAGCTTCAGCTCCATGAAGGCCAGCTTCCGCTAGACGAACCGAACCCTGCGGGGTGAGGAGACCAAACACAGACGAGGCCCCTGCTCTGCGGAGCGGGGGCCTCGTTGCGTGACAGGCGGAGGCTCCAACCCTGAGCCGCACGTTAGAATGCCCCTTATTGATCGTACCTGTTCGGCGAGTTATTGCGGCCCTATTCCTATCGAAACCGGAGATCATGATGATCACAGCATTCGCCGTTCTGGCCTTGTCTGCAGCGATCACGGCAGCCGGCGGCTCCATGACCGGCAAACCCAGAGTCGTTCCCGCCGACGATACCCACGTATTTGTGGCCCACGGCCCCGCCGTCGCCAAGAGCGACACCGTCACCCTGTTCGGCGGGCCCCTGCGCAACGACGGGAAGTTCCAGGACGACTTCAATCCGGCGCTGCCGGATTTCGAAGGCTGGACGGGAGTGGACATGAGGGCCGTCACCGTTTCCCGCTGGCACATCGACACCTTCAACTCCCCCACGGGCACCGCCGCCGCCTGGTGCGGCGAGATGTTCGAGAGCTGCGATGTCGATGATCCGCCCGAGGGCTACGGCAATAGCTACGAAGAGTACCTGGAATGGACCGGCCGGGTCGCGGATCCCGACCTCCCGACGAACATGACGGTGAGCTTCACGCTGAACTACGACAACGAGCCGGGGTACGACTACCTGTACCTGCAATCTCTCGGTGCCGCCGGCTGGAACGTCGTGGCCACCTACAACGGCAGCACCCTTCTCGAGGGAACGGGTTTCTTCCAACCTGTGTCGCCCGTCCTGAGCTTCACCGTTCCGGCCTCCGATCTCGGCGGCGACGACGGCGACGAAATCCGGTTGCGGTTCCGCGCGACCTCGGACGGTGGGTGGGCCGATTCCGATTGTCTGTGGCCCACGTCCGGGCTGGCGCAGGTCGATGATGTCGCTGTGAGCGGGGACAATGGATTGGTCGCGACCTTCGACGACTTCGAGAACGGACTGGAGGGTGCGAGCTGGGCCCTGGGCTTCCCTATCGGTTACGGGAACTTCACGAAGATCTGGCCCCTGCTCGACGACCTCGATCCCTGTGTGCAGAACGATACGCCGCAGGCGGCGTTCATCGACGATGGGGTGGTGGTGCCCTGCACCGGTGGGACGTTGGGAACGTCCTGGACCTACGGCCCCGGGGGCTTCGTCGTCAACATGACCGGCGGCTGTGCAGGTCCGACGATGCACGGCTGGAACGAGATCTGGTCGCCGGCGATCGCCTGGGTGGATCCGGCGACGGGAATCGAGCTCGGCAGGACGCATCGCGGCGGCAGGTTGGAATATGGGATCTGGCCACATCTGCCGATCTCAAACGGGTGCTTCTATCTATGGCATGTTCGCTCGTCTTCCGATCATGGGATGACATGGACGGATTGGATGGATCGCAACTACGTCTATTACGGATCGACATCATACCAACGTGACTCGAGAGACGTCACCGATCTCGTCGTCGACAACCCGACCCATATCCAAGTGGCTCTCGGTTTCAGGGAGTTGGGGTGGATCTGGCCGATCTACCATGACCCGACCCCCGCCCCCTACTTCGACAACATCCGCTTCGACGTCTTCACCCTGACCGGTCCCACCCTCGCCGCCCAGGCCGACCTGCTCGCCCAGGACGCCTTCCCCGCCTCGGGCGTGCTCGACTTCGCCGAGCTCGCCGCCAACTCCATACGCTTCGACTGTGCCCGGGATCTCATAGAGGACGCAGCCACCGCCATCATGCCCGGCGACTCGCTTGTCTGCAGCGTCGCCTCCCATCGCCCGGGCGCCGTCCTCACCCAACCGCCCCGCCTGTACTACACCATGAAGCCGAACCCCCTGTTCGACCCCTGCCGGGAGCACCCGACGAGAGGCTGGGTCGTCGGAGACTCGGCGCGCACCGCGGCCGGCGAGGCCGTGCCCGATCTCTGGGCCTTCGACCTGCCCGACACCGGCTTCTTCTTCCCCGGCGACGTGATCCACTACCTGTTCCACGCCGAGGACGACGTGGGCGGCGACGTCGAAGCCACGACCCTGCCCGCCTCGACCGTCGGCTTCGACGTGTTCCCCGGCGACCCCGGCTACGACCCGCTGCTCTGGCCCGCCGAGTTCACGGTGCGCGGGCTGCCGACGATGACCGGTTCCGAGCCCGGCGATCAGCCTACGGTGCTGCTGTGGGACGACGGCGGGACGCGTCCGGACGCAGAGCGCTGGGAACCGGTCATGGCCGAGCTCGGCTACGACCTGGGCGTGCACTTCGATCTGTACCGGACCCAGGCCGCTTCGTCGGGCGTGAGCAACGGGCTGGGGTCGCGGGCGACGGTCGATCAGATCGCCGGTTACGAGACGGTCCTCTACTCCTGCGGGGATCAGGGGTCCTACACCCTCAACCATGTGAGCCGATACGGCGACAAGTCCGACGATCTCGGCCTGCTGGACGGCTGGTTGCCGCTGGGAGGCAATCTGCTGGTCTCGGGTGACAACGTGGTGTACGACCTGGACAGGGGCCAGGGAGCAGCCGGCGACGCATTCGCCGCGGACTGGATCTCGGCCGCCTACATCGCCCCTGCGATCGAGGACCTCATCGATGGTCAGCTTGCACCGCTGATCATTGCCATCCCCGGCAACCCCGCCGGCCTCGCCCTGCCCTTCACCGTCTACGGCGACTGTCCCGGCCGCCGGCGCTTCAACGCCTTCGAGCCCGCAGGCGACGCGTTCGCCCTGGCGGAGTGGACCGATCCGTATGGCCAGGGCGGCGTCTATCCTTATGCCGCCGTCCTCGCCCATGAGACGGCGGGATCGCGCATCGTGACCATCGCCGCCGATCTGTCTGCCTGGATCGATCAGGACGGCGGGGCGGTGTCTCGACTCCACGCCCTCGCTTCGCTGCTCCAGTGGTTCGGGGAGCCGGTGCCGGGCGGGTCGACCGGTGTGGAGGACACACCGCGAGCGCTCGCCGCCCGCGCCTATCCGAACCCGTTCAATCCGCAGACGACGATCGTCTTCGACGTGCCGCGGCGCGGGCGGGTGTCGGTGGCCGTGTACGACGTGCGCGGACGGCTGGTGCGGCAGTTGGCGGACGGGAAGTACGAGGCTGGTTCGGCCTACGAAGCGACATGGACCGGTGACGACGACACCGGGCGATCCGTGGCGACAGGAGCCTACTTTGTCGAAGTGCGAACCGGCGGGGAGTCAGTGGTGGAGAAGGTCATGCTGGTAAGGTGATGGTGCCACTGACCGGACGATGAACGGATCAGTCCATCGAGAACACGCGAAACATACGTATAGTCCTGTGATTACGTGCGTTGCGATCACGCCACCTGCAACATCTCCGCCATGATCGAGGCCCCCACCCCCCATCCATTTGTCTCGCCCTCCCCCCTGTCCGCATATTGATCCCAGACGCCCCACGTAAACGAAACCGTTGCGCGGGGCGTCTCTGTATCCAAGCGAGGGGAGATATCATGAAACCCGAATGGAAACGACACGATGACACGGAGCTCGCCAGACAGGCCCTGGCCGGACGCGACGGCGCCTGGCGGGAGATCTACGACCGGACATGCCAGCCCCTCTTCAACTTCCTCTGCTACCAGACCGGCGACCGTGACCGGGCGCGGGATCTCCTGCAGGAGACCTACGTGACGGCCATGGCCCGGATCGGGGACTACCGCGGCGAGGGCCGGCTCGACGGCTGGCTGCGGACCATCGCCCTGCGCAAGTGCCTGGACTGGCGACGGCGCGCGGCGACGAGGCTGAGGAAGCTGGGGGAGCTGGCCCGCGAACTCCCCTCGCCTCTCGAACGATCTGCGGAGGAGGACACCGTCGTGCTGGGCGACTCCTTCGAAGAGGCACTCGCCGGCCTCTCCTCGAAGCAGCGCGCGGCGCTCCTTCTCCGCGAACTCGAAGATCTCCCGTTCCGCGACGTCGCGGCGGCCCTGGGCTGCAGCGAGGCCACGGCGCGGGTTCATCACCACCGGGCGTGCCGCAACATGCGGCGGCTGCTCGGGGAGGGCGTCGCGCTCGTCCCCGACGGCACCACAGGAGGTGCTTGAGATGAAGAACCGATTCGATCCCCACCGTCATCAGCTCGATGCGCGCGAACAGGACGCGCTCTGGCTGGAGATCCGCAACGCGGCGCGCGAGCCGCAGGCCCGACGCACCGCCTTCGCACCGGCGTTGGTCGTGTCCGCCGCCGCCGTGGCTCTCGCCCTGATCGGGGCCCTGGCCTTCTGGCCCGCCTCCGATCACGGCAACGATCCCCGGCGCAGCGCCCCCCTGGCGCAGCGCTACCAAGTGACCGAGGAGTCGGAGCCCGTGCTCCGGGACCGCGCGACCGGGCGTCCCGTGCCCGTACTCGAGGTCCTGCCGACCCCCGTGGACGACTGCGAAGAAGCCGAGGACCCGCCCGCCCCCGCGGTCGTGCGCGGCGAGATTCGCGAAGCCTTCACCGGCGAACTCCTCGGTCACGCCGTCCTGACTTCCCTGGACGGCAGCGTCCACGCGGCGGCCGACAGCAACGGCGTGTTCCGGCTGTTCGGTGTGACGCCCGATCAGCCGCTGTCACTACACCTGAGTCGTTTGGGGTACACGCCCATCGACACCGTCCTGACGGCGGCGCCCGGGGAAACCCTCGTGGTGGCGCTGGTGATGGAGGCGATGATCGTGGCGCAGCTCGACGCCATCGATGTGGAGGGCGATCGGTACATGGTCGATGTGAAGTCGACCGTCCGGGAGCAGTCGATCGACTCGTCGCGGCTGAGCAAGTACGCCATCGATTCGGTGGAGGACGCCATCGCCAAGCAGGCCGGAGCTCGTCCCAGTGGGAATCAACCGTACATGCTGGGTGGCGGCACCATGAATGTTGTCGAAGGAATCGACGGATCCGCCCTGCAATCCCGTAGCATCCAGGTCGCTCGCAGGAAGCCGCGTCCGGGCGACGAAAACATCGCCGACACCCTGCTGTCCAGCGACGAGATGTTATCATTTTCTAACTCCGTCACCGGCGGCACCACCCCGCCCAACGGCGAGCCCTACGAGCTCATGTACTTCCACCACGCCGGCGTGAACCCCTTCGTCACGACCGACGAGGACAACCTGAGCACCTTCGCCGTCGACGTGGACGACGCCTCCTACACCCTGGCGCGAAGCTACATCGAGAACGGCCATCTGCCGCCGCAGGACGCGGTGCGGGTGGAGGAGTTCGTCAACGTCTTCGACGGCGACTGGCCCGAGCACCGCGGCGAGGATCTGCGGATCCACGCCGACGGCGCGCCCTCCCGCTTCGGTGACGGCTATCACCTGCTGCGAGTCGGCCTGAGGGCACGCACCGTGGGCGCCATGGACCGTAAACCGGCCTTGCTGATCTTCGTGATCGACGTGTCGGGCTCCATGCGGGCCGGCAACCGCCTGGGCCTGGTCAAGGAGGCCCTGCTGACCCTGGTCGACGATCTCCACGAAGACGACCAGGTCGGACTGGTGATCTACGGCAGTATCGGACAGGTGGTGCTCGAACCCACCGGGCCGGAGGACCACAGCCGCCTGCGCAAAGCCATCGCCTCGCTGCAGACCGGCGGCAGCACCAACGCCCACGAGGGCCTGAAGCTGGCCTACGACATGGCGCGTGACCACTACGAAGCCGGCCACATCCACCGTTTGATCCTCTGCTCCGATGGGGTGGCGAACAACGGCCTGACCGTTGCCGATCAGATTCTCGACGACGTGCGCCGCGAATCGGACCGCGGCATCCAGCTGACGACCGTCGGCTTCGGCATGGGCAACTACAACGACGTGCTGATGGAGAAGCTCGCTGACACCGGCGACGGCACCTACCACTACGTGGACGATCTCGACGCCGCCCGCAACGTGTTCCGGCAGAACCTCACCGGCCTGCTGCAGACCGTGGCCCGCGACGCCAAGATCCAGGTGGAATTCGACCCCGCACGGGTGCTGCGCTGGCGGCTGCTGGGCTACGAGAACCGCGACGTCGCCGACCGTGATTTCCGCAACGACGACATCGACGCAGGCGAGGTCGGTTCGGCCCACGTCGTGACCGCTCTGTACGAAGTCAAACTGGCCGACGATGTGGTCGAGGCCATGGGCCGCAGCCTGGCCTGGGGCGCGAGCGCCGAGCTCGCCGTGGCCAGGGCGCGTTGGGAAGTGCCGGCTCACGACACCGAGCGGGCGGGCGAGGTGACGGAGATCGAGCAGAAGATCACCGCCGCCGACGTGGGCCGCAGCTTCGGGGCGGCCCGATCGGGGCTGCGGCTGCAGGCCGTGGCCGCCGAGTTCGCCGAGATCCTGCGCGGCAGCTTCTGGGCCCGCGAGAGCTCGCTGGCGGATCTGGTGCCGGTAGCGGACGCCACGGCGGCTGGACGCGACGGTGATGGGGCGGCATCCGAGCTGGTCGACCTGATCAGGCGAGCGGCTGATCTTGCAGGCGACGGAGCGAAAGAAGGCCGGACCCGCTGAACCCGGCGGCGGATCCGGTGCGACGGCCGGCGGTTCGGCGACCGCCGGCCGTCGGCGTGTGCTCAGTGAGCCGGAAAATCATATCATGCCCATCAAATGAGACCGGTCTTGCCCGTGACCCCGCGCTCCAGGTCCAGCAGGAACCTCTTGCGCCAGAGCCCGCCTCCGTAACCGGTCAGCGACCCGTCGGTGCCGATGACGCGGTGGCAGGGCACGATGATGGCGATCCTGTTGTCGCCGTTGGCCCGGGCCACCGCACGCACGGCGTTGGGATTTCCCACGGCCACGGCCTGCTCGCGATAGCTCCGCGTCTGTCCGTAGGGAATGCTCCGGAGCTGTTCCCACGTCATCCGCTGAAAGTCCGTACCCGGCATCACCAGGGGTAGGTCGAACCGACGGCGCGTCCCCGCAAAGTACTCCCCGAGCTGGGCATCGAGGTTGTCGAAGTGCTCGTTGCGGCCAGGCATGAACTCGGCTCCGAGCAGCTTCCGCAATCTCGTGATCTGGGTCTCGAGCATCCTGCGGTCCGTGAATTCCAACAGACAGATGCCGTCGTCGGTCGCACCGGCAAAGAGAGGGCCAAGGGGCGAGAGGATCCGCGTAACGATCACGACATTCTGCTGCGCGCTTCGCGACGGCACGAAGCCGGTGGCCTTCTTGAAGGCTTCATTGAATCCACTCAGGGAGTCATAGCCAATGTCGAAGGCCGAATCGATCACCTTGCCGGCGTGCCGTATCCGACCGAATGCTTCATTCAGGCGGCGTGAACGCAGGTAAGCCTGGAACGTCATTCCATGATGTTTTTTGAACCAACGGCGTATCCGCGCCGGATCGATCCCACGTGCACGCAGATCGGCATCTTTGAGCCTCAGGGACGGATCACGATCAACCTCGGCGAGAAGCGGCTTCAGCCAGGCAGGGGGCTGACCGTACAACTCCATGGGATGACATGATTTGCAGGGCCTGTAGCCCAATGCCAACGCCTCCTTGACGTTTGCGAAATACTCCGTGTTTTCCAGGTTGGGTTTGCGGGCGGGGCAGGTCGGTCGGCAGAAAATGCCGGTGGTCTTGACCCCCACGACGAAAATCCCCTCGAACGACGGATCTCGGTCCACAAGGGCGCGGTACATCACCGACGTTTCGGGCAGGTTCGAACGGTTCACGGAAGCTCCTTGGTTCGAGGTCGGCGAGAGTATGAGGGTTCGAATTGTGCCGTGCTTGCGAAAACTGGACGGAGATATGGATTCTCGGAGTGTCCGGCAAGAGATAGAACTCCGTGGAACACAAATACGATTGATCGACTCCTGTATTTTTGTAAAATTATCATCATATTGAATTTTACAGATCATAATATAAGTAACCTGTGATACAATCGCATACTCGTCAGATATCGACATCTTTAGCGCCGATGAACGCCTTTTAGGCCTAATCGGCATATGACAGGTCCGGAGTTGGATCAAAATCGCAACATGGTGTGGCGACACGATCCGACGGAGAAAGGAAGGCCCATGAAACGCACTCTTGTGATGGTCACCCTGATTTTCGCTACCCTATGCGCCTCGATGGCATCGGGCGCGACGCAGGCCATCCCCCTGCAGGCCGAACGCACGGCCCTCGACCTGGTCGACACCCGTGGCGACGCCCTCCAGTTCCGCGTGAACATCGCCGAGCTGCAGGCCATGGACGTGACCACGTCCGCCGGCGATTTCTCCCGGATCGTCATCCCCGGGTTCCACAACTCGATGATCGACGGCAGCCCCGAGCTGCCCATGATGAATCGGTTGTTGGAACTTCCTTTCGGCGCCAATGCGCGCGTCGAAGTGGTTTCGGCATCGCGGCGCGTGGTGCGATTGGCCGACCACGGCATCACCACACCGCTGATGCCCCACCAGCCCAGCGTCTCCAAGAGCGCCGACCTGGACAATCTGCCCTTCATTTACGACCGGGCCGCCTATGCCGGCACCGTGGCGCGTGAACTGGTGCGGGTCGTCGAGCTGGGTCAGCTGCGTTCCCGCGGGCTCGTCCGTTGCGAGATTTCCCCGGTGGAGTACCTGCCTGAAAGCGGCGAGCTGATCATCCACGACCAGATCGAATTCCGCGTCATATTCGACGGCGTCGACCGCGCCGGCGAGGCCGACATGCTGGCCCGAACCTGGAGCCCCTTCTTCTCGCCCCTGTTCACCAACGTTGCAGGATCGCGGGCGAACCACTTCGACTTCCCTGACCTCGTCAAGAACCCCGTGACGATGGTCGTCGTGACGCCGCCCGAGTTCCAGTACGTGTTGACCGACTTCGTCAACTGGAAGACCGAGCGCGGCTTCAACATGATCATGGGCGTGACCGGCACCCCCGAAGTGGGCGCCACCGCCGCCTCGATCCAGTCCTACCTGCACGGCCTCTACAACGCCGCCACGCCCGAGCTGCCGGCCCCGAGCTTCGTGCTCTTCGTCGGCGACGTGGCTCAGATGCCCACGTTCACCGAGGGCGGCGACGCCACCGACCGTCCCTACTGCGCGGTCGACGGCGACCTCTATCCGGACATGTACTACGGCCGCTTCTCGTGCACCAACGTGAGCCAACTCCAGGCTCAACTCGACAAGACGATGATGTACGACCAGTTCACGATGCCCGACCCCAGCTACCTGGGCAACGTGACGATGATCGCCGGCGTCGACGGGAGCTTCGCCCCGACCCACGGCAACGGCCAGATCAACTACGGCACCGAGCACTACTTCAACGCCGCCCACGGCATCAACAGCTACACGTACCTGTATCCCGCTTCGGACGCCGCCGGCGCTCCGGCCGAGATCGTGGCGCATGCGAGCGAGGGCGTTGGCTTCATCAACTACACCGCCCACGGCAGCCAGACAAGCTGGTCCGACCCCGCCTTCACCCAGACGAACATCAACAGTCTGACGAACACCGGGAAGTATTTCCTGGCCATCGGCAACTGCTGCCTGACCTCGACCTACGACTACGGCGAGTGCTTCGGCGAGACCTTCCTGCGCGCCGCGGGTAAGGGCGCCGTGGGTTACATCGGCGGCTCCAACTCGACCTACTGGGACGAGGACTACTGGTGGGGCGTGGGCTTCCACGCCAGCTCGCAGATCGACGGCTCGGCCTATCCCGTCGAGAGCACGGGCATCGGCGTGTACGACGGCATCTTCCACGACCACGGCGAGGCTCCCGCCCAGCAGTACGTGACCAACGACGCCGTCGTGTTCTGCGGCAACATGACCGTCACCGAATCCGGATCCAGCCGTGAGACCTACTACTGGAACATCTACAACCTGTTGGGAGACCCTTCCCTGTCGACCTACATGGGCGTGCCGACGACCAACCCCGTCAGCCATCAGCCCGTGTTCACGAACTCCCCGGACCTCGTCATCGACGCGGCCCCGGGCAGCTACGTGGGTCTGACCCAGGGCGGCGTCATCTTCGCCGCCGGCACGATCCCCGCGGGCGGCCGTCTGGCCCTGCCCATCAACGGCGTGCTCACCCCGGGCACGGCCAAGCTGGTCGTCACTGCCCAGAACCGTGAGCCCTATGTCGAGGTCGTTCCGGTCATCGTGCCGGCGACCGTGCTGATCGACCCCGCGGCCATCGACGCCAACGTCGCCACCGACGTGACCGTCACGGTCTACGGCGAGGACGGCGTGACCCCCGTGGTCGGCCTGAGCGTCTGGGCCGAGGGCCTGGGCTACGCCACCGCGCCGGTGCTGACCGACGCCCTGGGCGTTGCCGTGCTGAACGTGACCTACCCCTACGGTCCGACCGTGGACATCGTGGGCCGCAACATGGCCGACCCGTACGAGCTCTTCCGCGAGCCCCTGACGGTCAACGCCTTGGCCCTGGCTTCACCCGATCTGTCGGTTTCGACCGGCATCGGCATGGCCGACATGTTCCCGCTGAACCTGCCCGCCGACCTGAACGCCACGGTCGCCGAGCCCGGGTTCACGCTGCACGCCTTCCTGCCCGACGGCAGTGAGCTGACCACCGGCGCCGCGTCGATGAGCATCACCGCCGGCGACTTGGGCCTTGTGACCGGCGTGATCGCGGTCAGCGGCTACGACATCTACACCGAGTCCTTCGACGTCATCGAAGCCTTCGGCACCATGACGGGCGTCGTGACTGCCGGCGGCGGCGGCGCGGCCGGTGCGGTCGTGCGTCTGATCGACGGCGGCGGCATCGAAGCCTACAGCGCGACCTGCGACGGCGCGGGCGCCTACGACTTCGGCGGCGACATCCTGGTCGCCAACTACGACGTCGTGATCGACTACTTCGGCTATCTGCACTATGAGATGCCGTACTTCGTGAACTTCGGCGCCAACGTCTACGACATCGCGTTGACGGCGGCCCCGAGCGGCGTACTCACCGGTACGCTGAGCGATTCGGTCACCGGCGAGCTGCTCGAGGGCGGCATCGTGCGCGTGTTCCGTCATGACACAGGCACGCTCTACACCGAGGCCGTGAGCGACGTCGCCGGCACGTTCACGACCACGGCACTGCCCTACTTCAACTACGACATCATGGTGCGTGCCTACCATCACGTGCCGGTGATCATCACCCTTGAAGTCGCCGACCCGGTCGTCACCAAGGACTTCGTCCTCGAGCCGACCAACGGCGACCTGCTGATCATCGACGACAACGGCGCTGCGGCGGCCAAGGCCGACAAGTTCGACGAGAAGGGCAACTTCCTCGCGGCCGGTTATATGAGCGAGGCTCCCAAAACGGCCGCCCAGATGGCCAGCACGCTGGAGCTCGTCGGCTACAGTGTGACCGTCGAGACTTCAGGTACGACGGACCCGTCGTCCTGGTCGATGTACGACCTGGTCATCGTGTCCTGCGCCGACAACACGTCGGCCCTGCCCGACGCCGTTATCCGCAATGCGTTGATCAACTATGTCGACGCCGGCGGCAAGCTGCTGCTCGAAGGCGGCGAAGTCGGCTACAACCATTACGGCAGCGGTGCCTTCGCCGAGCGCGTCATGCACTCGACGGACTGGAACCACGACGCCAGCGGCAACTTCGTCATCGCGGAGCCCACGCACCCGGTGATGAGCGTGCCCAACGCGGTCGAGGACAACTCACCGGTCACCTACAACGGCTACGGAGACCAGGACGCCATGGCGCCCCTGGGCGACGCCGTGATGGTCGGTACTTGGGCCACCTACCCGACCGACGCCAGCGTGATCTGCTACGATCCGAACCCGGCGCCCGAGGGCGGTCAGATCGTCTTCATGTGCTTCAACTACGGCGCTCTGCCCGGCAGCTGCGCCACGGGCATTCTCGAGAACGCAGTGAACTGGCTGCTGGTGCTCGAGGCCGGCACTTCGTCGGTGACCGGTCAGGTCCTGCTGTCCGGTGAAACGAACCATGCGGGCATCCTCGTCGAGGCCGTGCCCGGCGGCGGTTCCACCTTCACGGCGACCGACGGTACGTACACCCTGCCCGGCCTGTTCGCCGGCGAGTACACGATCCGCGCTTCGAAGTCCGGATGGGGAACACAGGCCCAGGCTGTTTCTCTTGCCGAGGGACAGGCTACGACGGTGGATCTGGTGCTCACACCGGTCCTGGAGTTCGACGGCTGCAACCAGCCCGCGCTGGCGATTCCTGATAACAGCCCGGCCGGTGTGTCCGACGTGATGACCGTCGATCTGGGCTACGGCGCTTCGACGACCGTATCGGAGATCTCGGTCTTCGTTGACGTGACCCACACCTGGCAGGGCGACCTTCTCGTCACCCTGACCTCGCCCATGGGCACGAGCGTCGTGCTGCACAACCGCACCGGCAGCAGCGCCGACAACATCTACGGCTGGTACCCGACCGAACTGGTTCCCGCAGGCGACCTCGGCGTGTTCGCCGGGCAACTGACCAACGGCGACTGGACCCTGTCGATCAGCGACAACGCCGGCGCCGACACCGGCTCGTTGAACGAGTGGTGCCTGCACATGGTCTTCAGCGGCGTGGTGACCAACGAGGGCGAACCTGGCGACAGCGCCGTTCCGTCGGTCTACAAGCTCCACTCCAACTACCCGAACCCATTCAACCCCATGACCAACGTCAAGTTCGAGCTGTCCCGCCCGGGCCTGACCAAGGTCAGCGTGTACGATGTGAGCGGCCGTCTGATCAAGACGCTCGTGAACGAAGACCTGCCGGCTTCGGTCTACACCGTGACCTGGGACGGCACCAACAGCCGCGGCCAGCGCGTGGCCAGCGGCACGTACTACCTCCGCCTGGTCTCCGATGACTTCCAGGCGGTTCACAAGATGACGATGCTGAAGTAGCGTCGTTGCGACCCGAAAGGGGTCCGGCTGCGGCCGGGCCCCTTTCCCTTTGCCCCTGGTATTGCTTTATCATTCTGCAAAAATACGTTAGAATGATAGGGTACTGATGGACTGGATTCCGCGTCCTCCCGCCGCGACGCCGTCACAGCACACCCGATCCCAAGGATGGATGCACATGCCCACCGTTCGCCACACGGGCTTGATCTTCGCTATTTGCCTGATCTGCCTCGGCGCCGCCGCAACGGCCGTTTCCGCCTACGAAGCACCCCTGGACCACAACGGCCTGCCCCAGTGGGTCGAGAAAGTCTGGACCGACGCCCCGATCCGCCTCGAACTGCGCGATCACGCGGAGCTGCAGCAGCTGCTCGCCGCCGTGCCCATCGCAGCGTTCAACCGCGAGGATGTGGGCTTTTCCGGCGATGTGAAGAACCGCACCCTGGTGCTGCGGACCCGCGTCACCGAAGCCGAGTTCGCCGCCCTGACCGCCGCCGGCTGGAGTCCCGAGCGCGTGCGCGACCTCGATCGCGAGGGTCGCGAAGCCGCCGAACAGGTGTGGCGCGATATGGCCGAGGGCAAGGCCGTGGGCGACAAGACTTATCCCTACAACTACTACCCGACCCACGCGGAGATCGGCACCATCCTGGCCGCCGTCGAGACCGCCCACCCCGCCATCGCGCGGGACTTCCAGTGGGGCTCGTCGGTGCAGGGCCGCGCGTTGTGGGGCATCGTCATTTCCGACAACGTGAACGTGAACGAGGCCGAGCCGGAAATCCGATTCTCGTCGACCATGCACGGCGACGAAGTCACGGGAATGATCTTGATGCTGGATCTGGCCGAATACCTGACGACGAACTATGGCGTCGCCGGCTACGAGGACGTCACCTACCTGGTCGACAACTACGAAATCCATCTCATGCCCGACCACAACCCCGACGGTACGGCGGCCGGTCAGCGTTACAACGCCCACAGCATCGACCTGAACCGCAACTACCTGCTGCCCCAGGGCACTGACACGGTGCTCGAGCTCGAGAACCAGAACATGATCAACTACTCCACCGGGCAGCACTTCGTGATCAGCTTGAACTTCCACGGCGGCGCCCTGGTAGCGAACTACCCGTGGGACTGGACCTACACCCTGTCCGACGACAACCCGGCGCTGATCAAGATGAGCCTGGAGTACTCCACCTACAACTCGCCCATGTACAACGGCTCGTTCCCCCAGGGCATCACCAACGGGGCCGACTGGTACGTCGTGTACGGGTCGCACCAGGACTGGAGCTACGACCAGACCGACTGCATCGACGTGACCCTCGAAGTGTCCAACACCAAGTGGCCCTCGGCCGGCACGCTGGTGGGCTTCTGGAACGACAACCGCGAGAGCCTGATGCACTACGCCAAGTCCGCCCGCTACGGCGTCAACGGCATCGTGACCGGTTCCGATACCGGACTGCCCCTCGACGCCACCGTGACGGTGACCGGCAACTCCATGGAAGTGCACACCGATCCCGAGAACGGCGACTACTACAAGCTGCTCGACACCGGCACCTACGCCCTCACCTTCGAAGCCTACGGCTACATCACACAGACGATCACCGGCGTGTCCACCGTGTGGGGCACCCCGACGGTGCTCGACGTGGTGCTCGATCCGGTGGCGACCGGCGCCGTGGACGGCTTCGTGTACGAGCAGGGCGGCGCGCCCATCGCGGCCCGCGTCGACGCCTACACCCACCCGCTGAATGTGTTCATCAACACGGCCTACAGCGCCGCCGGCGACGGTTCGTACAGCCTGCCCAACCTGGTGTACGGCGACTACAAGCTGGTCTACAGCGCCGCCGACCACGCCACCGTGGAGCAGGTCGTGACGGTGGATGCCTCCTCGGTGACCGCCCCCGACGTGACTCTTGGCCTGACCATGCCGATCACGCCCTTCGCCACCAATTTCGATGGTCAGCTGACCGACGGCTGGACCGGTGCCTGGGGCATCCAGACAGGCGGCGCCGACGGCACTGCGTACTCCATGAGCGACAGCCCCGGCGGCAACTACGCGGCCAACACGAACTCGGCCTGTACCATGGATGCGGGCGTGGATCTGAGCACCATGGACGCGGGAAGCGTGAGCTTCTGGGCAAGGTGGGACATCGAGGCCAACTGGGACGGCGTCTCGTTCGAAGTGTCCACCAACGGCGGCGGTGCGTGGACCAAACTGGCCACGACCTACACCCAGGCAGGCAGCGGTCAGGGTGCCCAGCAATCCGGACAACCCTACTTCGAGGGCAGCCAGGCCGCCTGGGTCTTCAACGAGGTCGACCTCGCCCCCTGGCTCGGCCTGGCGGATGTGCGCTTCCGCTTCGTGCTGGGATCCGACGGTTCTGTGCAGAAGGACGGCTTCACCTTCGATGAATTCATGATCGACGGCGTAGGCGCGATCGTGACGGGCGCCGACAATATTCCGGTCGCAGTCCGGCTCGACGGCGTGAGCCCGAACCCGTTCAACCCCTCGACGAACGTGCGATTCACCCTGGCCCGCGACGGCCTGGCCCGCGTCGACGTCTTCGACGTGACCGGACGCCTGGTGCGAACCCTCGTTGACGGACGCTTGCCGGCGGGCGACCATGCTGTGACCTGGAACGGCCGCAACGACGACGGTTCTCAGACCGCCAGCGGTCTTTACTTCGTGCGTCTGCGGAGCGGCGGCGTGAGCGAGACGGCGAAGGCGCTGCTCGTCAAGTAACGACCGCCGCAACGAACGACCGTGTTCGCGAAGACCCCCGGGTGATCGGCACTCGGGGGTCTTTGCGGGAGGACCGATGAACAGTTCGCCGACTCGGCCGTCCCCGCCATCGGCCATCCACATGGTGGTGTTTCTGGCCGGCTGCACTTTCCTCATCTACGAGGTGAGCTGGAACCGCATGCTCGCGATAGCCCTGGGCGCCACCGTAACCGCAGCGACCGTGGTGCTCTCGACGTTCATGGCCGGATTCGGTGTCGGCGCTGTGATCTGGGGCCGGCTTGCCGACCGCGGCGGGTCCGTCGGCAGACTGCTGGGCGCGCTCCTGGCCGGAGTCGGCGTGACCGGCGCTCTGGCTTCGTGGCTGTTCGTCCACGTCGTACCCGGGCTCTACTCCTCCGTCCCGGCACCCCTGGTCTTCACTCTGACCGTAGCGACGCTATTCGTACCGACCTTCCTGATGGGCGGCACCTTCCCCTTGGCCAGCAAGATCGCCGCGGCGCAGAGCGGTCCTCTCGCAGCTTCTCTCGGCCGCCTCTACGCGGCCGAAACCCTGGGCTGCACCCTCGGTGGTCTGGCGGCGGGCTTCGTGCTGCTGGGCGCACTGGGTCAGGTGATGACGATTCAGCTGACCGTTGGAGCCAACCTGATGCTGGGCGTATGGCTCTTCGCAGCACGGCGATTCGATATCCGTAACGTTGCTGCCGACCACGCCGACGAGCCGATCGTCGAGAAGAACGCCCCTGTCCTGCGCCGAGCCGCCCTGATCGGCGCCTTCGCCTGTGGTTTTGCCGCCCTTGGTCTGCAGGTGCTGTGGATCCGCGTGTTTCGGATCTACCTGACCAACACCAGCTATACCTTCGCCCTGGTGGCCTCGGTTTCCATTCTCGCCCTCTTTGCTGGCAGCAAGACGTTCGAACACCGTTCGGCGAAGATCCGAAACCACGGTCGCTCTTTGCGCACCGCCCTGCTGGCCATGGCCGCCGCCACAGCGATCGGACTGGTGGTGCTGGTCCGTCTGCCCCAGCTTCTGATGTTCCCTTTCCAGGCCGCCTTCAGCGAGCCCCTCGCCCGAATTCTACTCCTACCGCTGGTCGCCTCGCTGCTCGTGGTTTTTCCCCCGGCGTTCTTCTCAGGTTACGCCTTTCCGCTGGCCTGCCGCATGGCAGCAGCGGGGCGGGGCCGTCTGGGCTTCGATGTCGGGCTGGTGATGACCGTGAATACGGTCGGGTCGGTGCTCGGACCGGTGACGGCGGCCTTCCTGCTCCTGCCGCGGTTCGGCGTCGTGCTGTCGATCCTGCTGGTCGCCGTCATACCGTTGGGCGCGGCTCTCGTGATCGCCCACGGCACGCCGCGACGCTCAGAAGTCGGCTTGGCCGTCCTCTACGCCCTGATCGCCATCGTGGCGACGACCGTCGGCTTCCGTCCCGAGATCCGGATCCTGCCGCCTTCCTTCATCCGCTTCGACCGCGATGTGTTGTTCTACCGCGAGACGGTCGAGGGCACGCTGTCGGTGGGGCGCGACCGCGGCACACGCACCGAATCGAAGTACACCTTCGTCGACAACAGCGCGGTGATCGGCTCGTCCTACGATGCAGTCAAGGTCGTGAAGATGGTGGGCCACTTCCCGTTCCTGCTCGGACTCGAAGCACGGGACGTGCTGGTGATCGGCTTCGGCATCGGCGTCACGACATCGGCCATCGCCTCGCATCCGGAGGTCGCATCGATCGAATGCGTGGAGCTGGTCGACGGTCTCAAGGATGCGGCACGCTTCTACCGCGACATGAATCACGACGTGGTGAACGATCCGCGCCTGCGGATCATCGCCGGGGACGGCCGCCACCACCTGCAGGCGACGACCAAGACCTACGATCTGATCTCCTGCGACCCCACCCACCCCATCCTGGGTTCGGGGGGGCTCTACACCGCCGACTACTTCCGGCTGTGCCGCGAACACCTGAACCCCGGCGGCATGGTGTCGCAGTACCTTCCCCTGCACAAGCTGCGCACCGAGGAAGTCCTGGGCATCATCCGTACGTTCCAGTCGGTGTTCCCCGACGCGACGGTCTGGCTCGGGCACTACCACGCAGTCCTGTTGGGCGGCACCGACCCCATCCGTGTGGATTTCGCGGATTGGGAGTCACGCACCGCTGCCCTGAGCGAAGATCCGCACTTCTATATCGATCCCCGTCACCTGGCAGCCACACTGTTCCTCGACGGCGACGCGATCGAAGAACTCGGAGCCCGCACCCCCATCAACACGGACAACCGCTCCTACACAGAATTCTTCACGCCCCACTGTCTCGCACCCGGCAACTTGCCCGCGAACGTACGCTTCCTCCAGATGAATCGTGTTCCGCTGGATCGCGTCTTCACGGGAATCGAAGACGACGCGCTGTTGGGGCGTTTCGTCAGAGGCAACGTGCTGCTTACCGAGAGCCTCATCTCCAGCCTGGGCGGCGACGGTCGGCGTGGATTGGAGTTGTTGCAGGAGGCGTGCAGGGAGAATCCAGAAGATGGGGAGTTCCCGTTCCTCATCCGACTCAACTACTGAGACTTCAATCGCCGGAACGACGCAGGCGAGGATCCACGTCCAGCGTGGTGCAGTCGCCCCGGCCCGCAGGCCGGGGCGCGCATTGGGGACGGGATCAGAACAGAGCGTTCAGTTCCGCCCAGACCAGATCGAGCTCCAGTCGCATCTCTAACTCTGCGAGCCTGCGCTCGGTCCACGACGCCCGCATCCGCAGCACCTCGCTCAGCTCGGAATCGCCGACGGTATAACGCCGTTCGGCGGCGTTGAGAACGGCGTCGGCAGCCGGCCGCAGATCCGAAACCAGCATCCGGGCCGCAGCGCGGCCGCCACAGAACGGTCTGCCAGATCCCTTTCTGCTACGGCTCCCCGGGCGCGATGACGAGCCGCCGCGCGATCCGCACTCAGACGTCCGCTCCATGGCAGTATCTGCTCGATTCCCAACACCCGATCGGCATCGCGCCAGGCGTCGCCACTGGCAGGAGCCCCTTCGAAATCGAGAAACGCTGCAGGGTTGGGCCAGGCACCCTGCTGTCGGGATCTCTCATGAGCCGCTGTCACGTGAGCCGCCGCCGCATCCAGTTCGGGACTCGCCGCGGCGGCCAGGGCCAAGGCACGCTCGAGGGTCAGCAGACCGCCTTCGGCCGCGACGGCCCCAGCGACCATCACCGCCAGCACACAGCACGCTGCAGCGCACACCAGGGCACCAGAGCGCATCATGACACACCTCCGTCGGGATTACGGGCCGGCCGGCCCAGCTTCAGGTACAGGGTCGGCGTGATGACCATGTTCAGGATCATCGACGACATCAGACCGAACAGGATCACGCGGGCCATGGGTGTTTCGATCTCGCTGCCGGGTCGGTCGGCGGCCAGGGCCAGGGGTACCAGAGCCAGGCCCGAGGCGAGAGCCGTCATCAGGATCGGCGCCAGACGCTCCTCAGCTCCTCGGCGCACGGCCTCGCGCAGGTCGAGCACGCCTTCAACAAGCTGCAGGTGTCGCACATGAGAAACGAGCATGATCCCGTTGCGGGTGGCGATGCCGAACACGGTGATGAAACCGATGATCGAGGCTACCGAGAGCACATTGTCGGTCAACAGGACGCCGATCACGCCGCCGATCAGCGCCAGCGGCAGGTTGAGCATGACCAACAGGGCGTCTTCCACTTGAGCCCGACATAAGACCCTGCTTGTGCTAGGGTGATCCCATCACACCCCTGATTTGAATCCGAATGTCCCTTTTGGAGGAATTGTCATGACTCGTTATTGGTTCGTCATCGGTCTCATTGTACTCGTAGGTGCAGGTGCGCAAGCCCAGGAACTGCAAGACATCCGCCCCGGCACCCTTGATTGTCTGATCCTGGCGGACGACGATGCGGGAGGGCGATATCCGGATCGGGCCCTGGAGTTCGAAATGGACAACTACTTCAGACTGAGTTCGTTCGAGGGCCTCGACATCGCCTACCGGGTCCAGACCTCAGAGTCGAGAGGCTGGCGATTCGGTACGAACTTCACTTTCAGGGTCAACAACCAGAATTCCTCCGGTCAATACGGTGATGAAGATCCGTCCTCGACCGACTCCGACGAAAGGAACATCAGTCTGCGTCTCCTCGCCCAGAAACTCTTCATCACCCGACCTTCCCACAGCGCATCATTCTACTGGGGGTTGGGCCCGGTCGCCTCCTATGGCTGGAGCAAATCGACGAACGACAACACCAGCGACCATTCCTCGGAATCGAAATCGACTCGATGGACCGCCGGCCTCAACGCGGACCTCGGCGTCGTGTGGCGGTTGATCGATCAGCTTTCCCTCGAAGCGCGTTATCGGTGGTTTGCAGGGTATTTCTCCAGCGAGAACAGCCGCACCTATTGGCTGGAGTCCGAAGTCGACCACACCAATCGTTCCGAAAGCAATGCGTTCGAACTCGACGGCAGCAACTCCGTCGACCTGGCCCTGGCGTTCCACTTCTAACGCGCGCTTTCGCCGAACAGACCTTGTCCCTTGCGGGAGTCCGGTGGCATGATCGCCCCGGAATCCCGTGCATCGTCGCCCGTCCATCTGCGAAAGGTGACCCCATGAAATCAGCGCTCCTCGTCGCCGCCTGCCTGTCACTGTTCGCCGCCGCCGCCACCGCCGAACTGATCATCACCGAAGCCTTCTACGATGAAGTCGGCCTCGATGAAACCGCCGAATGGGTCGAGATCCTCAACACGGGCCCCGATGCCGTCGACCTGACCGGCTATCAGCTCTGCAACGGGGGCACCAGCTATGCCTATTCCGTGAACGTGCTGTCCGGCACCATCGACCCCTGCCAGGTCTTCGTAGTGGGCGGGCCGGCGTCGTCGGAGACCAACGGCTCCCCCGTCTACGATCTCGTCCTCGACTTCACGCCGGACTTCCAGAACTCGGGCACCGCATCCGACGGCATCGCCCTGTTCGCTCCCGGCGACGACCCCCTGACCGCCTGTCCCGTCTCGGCGATCCTCTACGGCGGCGAGAACACCAGCAACCTGCTCGACGCCTCGTGCTCGATCAACCCGCCCGCAGTCGGCGACGCCGTAGCCGGCCAGTCCATCGAGCGCATCGCGTATCCGGAAGACACGTGGGTCATCAATGCGGCGCCGGCGCCCGGGGTCGTGGGGTTCGCCTGCGGAGGGACGTCCGCGGAGCGGAAGACCTGGGGGGAAGTCAAATCGGTCTATCGGTGAGGGGGGATGCCGCCAACGACCAGTTGCTGAGCAAGCGTGGTCTCTCGGTACTCAGGACGCCGAGCTACCGTAATACAGACGCGGGGCTCATCGCCGATCTCGAGATTCGGCGGCACCACCTGGACGCGTCGAGCTTCTTCCACACGGCCCCATTCTGCGCCTGCGATCGCTTGATCAGACTCCATTGCCGAGCCAATACGAATCCGCTTCCGTCGCCGTCGCGGATCACGACGAGCCACCTGTCCACGAACGACGCGAAGGAATGTCATTCGCCAATACTGATCCGAGTCGTGCGGGTCGCAACGCCGATCCCTATCATGGGCCGATGATTCAACCTCTTGGACAGAAGCGGGATTCTCAATGGGACGTCGTCACACATCCGGTACGCGGCGAAGAGCGCCTCAGCGCAATAGACGGCGGCAAAGATACGCTTCTTGGATTCCGACAATGGGCCGAAATCCCCCTTTCGGTCATGGCGGCGCAACGTAGAATACGTCAGCTGCTCCACGATGTTGGTCACCAACCATCCGTTCAAAAACGAACCCCGTGCCCCCCTTGGAATCAGGAGGATGAATTCGGACGAGAGTGCATTGCCCGCAAGTCCGGCCATCTGAAATGCGGTCGTGGGGCGATTCGTTTCCCACCCGAGGCCATGGGGCCTGACCTCGAGGCCCTGCACGCGAGCGACCAGGTAGTGAGATGCCTCATGGGTGGCAATGGACGAACCGGCCCCCAGGGTGAATCGGAGGGCGTCCAGGACATGGGACCCGTCCCGTCCCGATGCAGGGCAGGAAGTCACGAGAACGAGGATGCAAATCAACAGGAATATCTTCATGGCTTTCCCCAGCACGCAGCGCGACAAGCGGTCCCGTCTGCGGCGGTCGCTTGTTGGACTGTCAAGTACTCACTACCGATCATCGACTCTACGATCACTCCCATCCTGTCCATCGCCGCGATTTCGTCCCCAAGATGTTCCACTGTGTGAACTCGAGGCATATCCTCTTCATCGTAAGTGACGAACAACAGGGGGGCGGGATTGCCGAGATCGCAGTCGACGGCCATGGCGGTCGTTGAGAACAGCATGAGCAAAACGAACACGAACGTCGTCATCATGATATCCCTCCCCCATGGATCTGAATATATCCCGCCTTGTGATCTTGAAATCAGATTACCATACCGTCACGGACAAGGGCAAACGCGCCACGCCGCGTCGGGTCGGTCGGCCATTCAAGGATGGCGCAACTCCCGAGAATCCGGTAGACTCAAGACAAGTTCGTCCCCCCTCCGGGGCGCGACGGCTCGCGGAACCAGGGCGGTTTCGTGGGCCGGGCGGAGTTGGGTCCCGCCGCTGTACGGTTCGCCCGAAAGGAGGTGATCTCGTAGTGAGTTCAGACAATCACGGCATGGTGGAGGTGGCGCCCCGTTAGAGGGGACTCTCCGGCCAGCGGCCGACGTAGGGGGGCCCTCGAAGGGGAACCCAGCGCCACCGAAGCCGATGCACTGGGCGCCGTCGCATGAGCGACGGCGCCCTTTTTCCAGCGAGTCCGCGTTGCACGGCGATGCGGACCGCGATACGATGACCGACGCCGTCGATCCACCCGAATCCGGAAGCGCGCCATGACAACATCGAAGACCCGCTGCATCGGCATCCTCACCTCGGGCGGCGACTGTCCGGGGCTGAACGCCGCGATCCGCGGCATCACCAAGGCCGCCATCCAGGACTACGGCATTCAGGTCGTGGGCGTGCTCGACGGGTTCCGCGGGCTGGTCGAGAACCGCACCGTGCCGCTGAAGCACGACAACCTGAGCAACGTGCTGACCCTCGGCGGCACGATCCTCGGCACCTCGCGCGACAAGCCGGCCAAAATGGCCATGGGCGACCGCATCATGGACATGACCGACGTCGCGGTGCAGAACGCCCGCGCCAACGGCTTCGACTGTCTGGTCTGCCTGGGCGGCGGCGGCACCCAGAAGAACGCCTACCATCTCCACAAGGCCGGCGGCCTCGACGTGATGACGCTGCCGAAGACCATCGACAACGACGTGGCCGGCACCGACGTCAGCTTCGGCTACGACACGGCCCTGACCATCGCCGCCGAGGCCATCGACCGCCTGCACACCACGGCCACGAGCCACGACCGCATCATCATCGTGGAGGTGATGGGCAACAAGGCGGGTTGGTTGGCGCTGGGCGCCGGCATCGCCGCGGGGGCCGACGTGATCCTGATCCCGGAGATCCCCTACGACATCGAGGCCGTGAAGGAGTACCTGATCGAACGTCGGCGACGGTTCGGCAAGCGGTTCTCCATCGTCGTGGTTGCCGAGGGCGCGGTGTCGAAGGAAGAGGCGGCCCTGGGCGCACGGCCCAGTACGGAAACTCTGTTCGAAGACGAGGACAACGGCGTCTTCGGTCCGAAGCTGGTGATGGAATCGTTGGCGGGGCGTCTGGCCCGCCAACTCCAAGCCATGACCGGCACCGAGGCCCGCGTGACCTCCCTGGGGCACGTACAGCGCGGCGGCGTGCCGACGCCCACCGACCGCCTGCTCTGCACCCGACTGGGCGTCCGCGCCGCCGACTTCCTGGCCAAGGGCCGGTACAACGTGATGGTCGCAGTCCAGGGCAGAAAGATCGTTTCGGTGCCATTGGCCGAAGTGGCCGGCGTCCGGCGCACGATTCCCCTGAAGCATCCCTGGCTCGACGCCGCCATGAAGGTGGGCACCTGTCTGGGTGTGTCGCGCAGCGAGCTCCGGCCCTAGAGCCTCGGTTCATCTGTTTTCTTCCCCGACGATTCGCGTTAATGTCACCACCATGGCGCCCTCGAAAAAGACTTCCGACCGCTTCGCCCCCATCCTGCGCTGGCTCAACGACGAGGGCGCCTACTTTGCGCGTCCGGTCCATGTGCTCGGCGATCTGCGTCTCGCCAACCTGCGCCCGGACCTCATCGCCGGCCTGACCATCGCCGTGGTGCTGCTGCCCCAGGCCATCGCCTACGCCATGATCGCCGAACTGCCGCCGCAGACAGGGCTCTATACAGCCATCGTCGCGGCCGTCATCGGTGCTCTATGGGGCTCGTCCCGTCATCTTCACACAGGGCCGACCAACGCCAGCTCGCTGCTGGTGTTGGCCACTCTGCTGACCGTCGCCCGACCGGGCACCCACGACTTCATCGTGGCGGCGGGGATGCTGGCGGTCATGGTGGGGATCATCAAGGTCGTCATGGGACTGGCGCGCATGGGGGCGCTGGTCAACTTCGTATCGGATTCCGTGGTGGTGGGATTCACCGCCGGTGCCGCGGTGCTGATCAGCGTGAACCAGCTGCGGCACCTGCTGAAGCTCGACCTGCCGAGCCGGCCCGTGTTCCTCGAGACCGCGGCCGAGATCGTACGCAACGCGGGTTCGGCCCACGTCGCAAGCACGCTGCTGGGCGTGGCGACCCTCGTGATCGTTCTGCTACTCCGCAAGCTCAGGCCACGCTGGCCCGGCGCTCTGCTGGCCATGGTTCTGGCGGCCGTCGTCACCGGTGTGTTCGATCTCGACGCCAGGGGCGTCGTGGTACTCGGCGAACTGCCCCGCGCTCTGCCTCCATTGACGAGCCTGCCCCTTTTCGATCTGGAGCTGATCGGCAGACTGGCCGCCGGCGCGCTGGCTATCGCAGCCATCGGGCTGGTCGAGGCCATGTCCATCTCCCGGGCCATTGCGGCCCAGACAGGACAGCGACTCGACAGTAATCAGGAGTTCGTGGGACAGGGGCTGGCAAGCATCGCCTGCGGTTTTCTGTCAGGGTACACGGCGTCGGGATCGTTCACCCGCACGGCTGTGAATTACGAAGCTGGTGGGCGGGGACCGCTGGCCGCAGCTTCGTCGGGGCTGTGGGTGCTTGTCGCGTTGTTCCTGCTGGCCCCACTGGCCGTCTATCTGCCTCAGACTGCGGTGGTGGGCGTGCTGCTGGCGACCGCCTACGGCATGGTCGACTGGAAAGAGATCCTCCGCATCATGCGCAGCTCGCGGGGCGATTCGACGATCCTCATCGCCACCTTCGTCGCGACCCTCACCCTGCCCCTGGAATTCGCCGTACTGGCCGGCGTGTTCGTGTCGTTCGGCCGCTACCTCATGCGCACTTCGACGCCCGTCGTCCACGAGGTCGTGCCGGACGACTCCTTCGCCCACCTCGTCCCCCTACGCAACCAGCGGCCGGGGTGTCCCCAGCTGGGCATCGTGGAGATCGAAGGCTCGCTGTATTTCGGCGCCGTGAACCATGTGGAGGAAGAATTGGCGCACATGCGCGAAAGGCGGCCAGGACTGGTGTTCCTGCTGCTGCGCATGCAGCGGGTCAACCACTGCGATGTGAGCGGCATCCATATGCTCGAGGCCCTGGTGCGACGCTTCCGCGACCGCGGCGGCGACGTGTTCCTTGAAGGAGTACGCCCACGCGTACTGCACCTGATGAGCCTGAGCGGATTCCTGCGTACCCTCGGCCACCGCAACGTCCTGCGCAAGGACAGCACCATCGGCTATCTGTTCCACAACACGTTGCATCCGGGCATCTGCATCTACGAGTGCGAACACCGTGTCTTCGCCGAGTGCCAGGCCTTGCCAAAACACACCGAGAGCATCGACCACGAGAACCTGATGGACGTGGCCAGCCACAAAATCACTCAGATCAGACCGAGCGAAGTGCGTCGGCTGATGGAAGAGAATCCCGACTCTGTGCTGCTGGTGGATGTGGGCGAAGAGCGTGAGTTCCGGAAGTGGCATGTTCCCGGCTCGATCAACAAGCCGTTGTCACGCCTCGCCAACATCGAGTCCGACCTGCCCGACGACCGCACCATCGTGGCCATCAGCCGCATCGGCCGCCGCAGCACCCTGGCAGCACAGATCCTGTATGCAAAGGGATACCACGACGTGAGGAATCTGCACGGCGGAGTTCTGGGCTGGGAAGCTGCGGGCTACCCCATCGGGGTGGAATAGAAAATCAGATCGACCCGGGTCCGGCCAGGAAATCCGTAACGGCCTCGATCACGCCTGGATCGCGCAGCACACGATTGTGCCCCAATCCCTTAGTCGTCAGCAAGCGGCCCCGCTCCCCCGCCATATGAACGCCTTCCGCGTAGGGAACGTCGAGATCACCCGTGTCGTGAACCACCAGCAGGTTTTCGCCGAAGGTCCAGGCCTGGGCCGCCACATCGAACTCCAGGAACGGACTGCCGAAGATTTCGTCGACCCGGGCGCGCATGTTCGCTTCGGCCACCCCCGACAGGCGGAACCGGCGGGAGTAGTCGGAGAACACTTTGTCGATGTCGTTGGGAGCGCCGACGGTCACCAGCCGCTCCGGCGCCGGACCCGTCATGCGGGCCAACCCCAGCAGCAGCGACGGCGCTCCGAAGGAATGGCACACCGCGCCATGGAACGGTCCCAGGCGATCGAGGACTGCACCCAAGGCCCTTCCAGACTCGAGCATGTTGGTGGTCTTGCCGGAGGAATTGGCGTGTGCCGGCAGATCGACGCACACGGCGCGCAGACCCCGCGCCGCCAGAGCATGGGCGAATCCACGCATGCTCGCCCCGTGGGCGCTCCAACCGTGGGCGAGCAGCACGGCAGGCCCGGCGCCGATCTCATAAGCGGCGACGGTGCCCTTGTCCCAAGGGATGTCGTGCCGCACGGCGTCGGCCATGAATGCCAGAGCGCCACTCGACGGTCGGCTCGGAATCGGCGTGCAGAACAAGCGCAGGGCGAGACGGCCGGCGAGGCGCGGCGACACGACGCCGACCGCGGTCAATCCGGCCGCGAACCAGCGCTCGACGGTGACGGGATTCATCAGTAGAGCTCCAGCTCGACCAGCGTGCACTCGATGCCGCCATTGCGCAGGGGGACCTTGCGCTTGGGTCGCAGGCCCAGGGCCCCGACCAGCTCCTTCTCCCCACACAGCACCCAGGCGGTACTGCCGGTGCAACCGCGCTTGAGCCAGTCGCCCAGATCCTTGTAGATGGCGAAGGCCGTCTCGCGGTCCTCCAGGCGCACGCCGTAGGGAGGGTTGGTGACGATCAGGGAATCCTGCACGCCGTCGAGCTGGCGGAAGTCCACCCGCGACAGCTGGGTCTCGGACCCGCCCGGCACCCGGCGCAGGTTGGTACGCGTAGCCTTCACGGCGTCGCGGTCGAGGTCGGACCCCCGGACCAGTCCGGCGGGCACCTCAACCTGGGCCGCTTCCGCGTCGGCCTTCACCCGGTCCCAGAGGGCCTGATCGAAGTCGGGCAACGCGGCCGTCGGGGCCCGCTTCCTGCAACGCCGCCAGCCTGCCGGCACGTTGCCGGCGATGAGCAGCCCTTCGGCCAGCACCGTTCCCGAACCACACATGGGATCGTACAACGGACGTTCGCCGTGCCAGCGCGCGCCGGTCAGGATGGCGGCGGCCAGGGTCTCCTGCATGGGCGCGGCCACCGACTCCTTGCGGTAGCCGCGGCGGTGCATGGCGCCGCCCGAGGCGTCGATGCTGATGGTCGCGTTGTTGCGGCGGATGTTCAGGTCGAACCAGACGTCCGGGTTCTCGCGGTCCACCGAAGGTCGACGGCCCTCTTTGTCCACGAACCAGTCCGCGATGGCGTCCTTCATCTTCTGAGCCGCGTACTGCCCGTGGGTGATCCGGCTGTCCGAAACGTGGGACTGGATGGCGAAGGTGCGCTCGCAGTCGAGCACCACGCTCCAGTCGAGCTGCTTGGTGCAGTTGTACAGGTCGTGTTCGGACTGGCACTCGAAGGTGACCAGTGGGGCGAGCACATGGCTGGCCAGACGAGATTCGAGCACAGTGCGGTAGAGGGTGCGCGGATCCGTCTGATAACTCACGCCCAGATACAGCGGTTCGATACACTGGGCGCCCAGAGCGGACAGCTCGCGGGCGAGCAGTTCCTCGAGGCCTCCGGCGCACTTGGCGAAGACATTGCCGTTTCGTTGATAGTCGAACATGTCCCCAGAATGGCACCTCGATGCGTCCAGCGCCAGCTCCGGACACACGAACGGCCGTTTCCCCGAGGAAACGGCCGTCATGTCGCAGGGATCGGATCTAACGGTACAGGGTCTTCACACCGCTCCAAGTGCCCGACTTGTTGCCGACTGTCGGGACGCAGCAGGTCAGGTCGCCCCAGATGATCACCTTGCCGCTGGATGTGCGCTTCAGGCCGTTCATGTCGAACCAGCCGTTGCCGTCGTTCACGTACACGATCCCTGGCTGGGGCAGCCCGTCCACAGGCAAATTCGCCTGGAAGGGTCCAGAGAAGTGCATCACCAGGAAGTAGGGCGCATTGACGGAGTAACAGCCGCAGGTGCCGTTCATCGGTACGGTGATCTGGTGCAGACCCGGATCGTTGATCTCCAGAGTCACCGGCGGGGATGTGCAGGCCGGAGCACCGGGCAACAGAAACTCACCCGACGGATCCCAAACAGCATCGCTCAGACCGCCTTCGATAGTCAGCAGGACAGGAATCTGGGCCGAAGTGAAATCGAGGAGCATCTGCACCGATTCCAACTTGAATCCGCCCTGGGCGCACGACACCTGTTCGTCGGGATAGACCAGATATGCAAAGGACTGGTCGCCATAAACAAGGCCGGGCACCGAAGGCGGGACGGGGGGATTCAAGTTGCCGATCTGGCCCCCGGAACCCTGGGCGAAGACAGCTCCGGACACCATCAGCAAAACGACGGCGGCAATGAACGGAACGAGGCGGGCGCGCATCATGAGCGATCTCCTGGAAGAGGCGGCACGGTCATCAGGTCTGTCCATTGTACCAGAGATCAAACGGGACCTCAACCGGCCCCGTTTGTCCTGAGAAAAATGAAGAGATGATGCGCTCTATGGCGTTTCGAGCCGTTTTTTCAGCTCCAGGGCCCGCTGGCCATACACTGGGCTGTTCAACAGCCCTTCGAGCTCGATCAGAGCGCCATGGCCATCGTCGAGCATCAGGCGGGCCTGGACCAACTGCCAGCTCGCGCGCTCGGACACCGGCGGCTGGGGCGATACGGCGGCGGTCTGGAGCGCCGTGACTGCGGATCCTGTTCGACCAGCCATGAGACGGGCGCTGCCCAGATACAGATGAGCCTGATCGTTGCGGGACCAGGACGCGTCGCCGGCGCCGGCGGCGATGGCCTGTTCGAGACCAACGGCCGCGGTGTCCCAGTTCTGTACGAGGTAGGAGTCCATGGCGTCGTGGAACAGGCGGTCCGCCGTGGGGGCGTCGCCGCGCACGTCGATCTGACCGTAGGCCAAAGGTTCGAGAACAGCGAGGCCCGCAAACTTGCCCTCACCGGTCGGCACGAGCACCAGGGCGATGATCACAGCCGCCGTCACCATGGCAGACGCCAGGATCCGCGGTGTCAGAAGATCGGCGAAGAACCCGCGGAGACGAGCGTAGGTACTCGGCTGCGACTCGGCGCGCACCGCACGGAGAACGGCGACCAGCCGGGCGGGATCGGCCGTCATCGCCGCAGCGGCCGGTGCACCTTCGAAGAGTTCCTCGAGAAGAGACGCGTCCTTGCGGGTGGCGGCTTCGAAGCGGTGGGCTGCATCGTCGTCGAGCAGGCCCAGTTCATAGGCGGCCAGCAGGTCTTCGTCACGGATCTCGATGTCGCGGTTTTCGTCACGCATGTCCGACCCCCGTCTCCATTCGATCCATCAGGCTGCGCAGCTGAGCGCGGCAACGGTGGAGGGCGACGTAGAAAGTGTTCCGGGTCAGGTCCGGATGTTCGAGGCAGACCGTTTCGAACGCGCGTTGGCTGATCTCGCGCTGCCCGCCGCCGCGTTCGTGACTTTCGAGGATGTGACGGAAGATGTCGCCGCAGCGGGGCGATCTTCTCGCCAACTCTGCGACGGCATTCTCGAGCAGTCCGGCGGTTTCGTCGTGGTCGAGACCCCCGCTGGGGTCTTTGCCCGGCGTCTCTTCGCCGATGCGTTGCCAGTCTTCCACCTGCGTCGTGCGTTCCGTCTCACGCCGGCGGGTCTGGTAGTGGTTGCCGATCACGTTCCTCAACACGGTCAGACTCCAGACGAGTAGGCCGCAGTCGCGGCTCCGTTCCCGGTATTTCCCCAGGATGATCCTGAGGGCGTCCTGAACCACATCCTCCACGTGGTCCGGTTGAACCCTCCGTTTGGTGATGGTCAGGAACCTTACACGCAGCTCCTCGAACAGTACGGCTTCGGCTCGGCCGTCACCGCCTGCAGCACGATCGCCGAGGGTGTCGAAAGAGGCTTCGGGGGTCGGAACGTCGTTCACGGGGCCCTCCGGTTGCGCGATGGAACGGATCCGGAATCGTTGCCGCCAAGGGGCGGTGCGTGCATACTCGGACCAAGCGACTCCGCCCGCATCGCTGGAATGAACCAGGGGGATGATCCATGACCACAGGTCCACAGTCCACACGAGGGGCGGCTTCTTGTCGATTCTCACCCCGACGGGGGGTCGCTGACAAGATCCTATTGGCCATGGCGTTCACTCTCATGGTCGCATCAGGAACCTGGGCCGATACGGGGCCAGCAGAATCAGCATGGATTCAGCATGTCAACGGACAAGACGACGAAGCCCGACATCTGCTGACCGGAGTCTCGATCGACGACGCCCGCGCCGTTTGGCTCAGGGGCTGGTTGGGATACTCCGGCGACTCTCCTCTCGCCCTGGCCGCCACTCTTGAAGCCGCAGGCGGCGAAGCCGTCCCGGCCTACACTGCCGCCCTCGCCGTCGCCGAAGCCGGCATCGACAGCCTCGGCATCCTGGTCTGCCTGGAGCGTTTGGCCACCCTGGCGGTCGAGGAGCGTCGCACCGAAGATGCCGTCGCTCATCTCGAACGGACCCTCATCCTCACCGATCTGCTCGACCAACCCGTCGCCGCGCTCCTCGCCCACCTCGACCAGGGCCGGGTGCTGGTGCGCACCCGCGATGTGGAAGGCGCCACCCTGCACCTCGAAACCGCCCGCGCCACGGCCGCAGAGCTGGGCATCCATCGCTGGCATGCCGACGCCGCCATGGCGTTCTCCATCGTCCATCGCCTGCGAATGGATCTCGAGGCATCGCTCGCCCTGCGAGAAGAGGCCTATGAAGCCTACACCGAGGCCGACTTCTTGCCGGGCCGCGCCAGGGCCCAGCATTACATCGGCACCATCCACGCCATGCGCGGCGAACTGACGAAAGCCATGGTGCGCCTTCGCTCAGCCGAAGATCTCGCGCGCGAGTCGGGCAGCCTGGACGTCCTGGGCGGCTGCCTGGGAGACCAGGCCGGCATCCACTACCTCATTGGAGAATTCGAACGCGCCGTGGATCAATACAATGAAGCCGCCTCCCTGGTCACCGATCCGCGGCGTGTGGGATGGTACGAGAACAACATCGGCTCGATTCTCTCTTACCAGCAGCGTCACGAAGAGGCTCTACCCCATTTCGCAACCGCACTGGCTTCGGTGCGCGCCACCGGCGACCGCAACACCGAGTCGACGATCATGCTCGCCATGGGCCAGACCCTGAGCGACCTCGGGCGGGTTGACGAAGCCCTCGACATCCTCGACCAGGCCATCGCCCACGCCCGCGAATGGGATATCCCCCTGGACGAAGCCAAGGCCATCGAGGTCAAGGGCCACTCCCTGCTCGACGCCGGCCGTGTAGATGAAGCGGCGCCCTTGCTCGTCGCCGCCGGCGAGATGGCTGAGCGACTCGGCTACTTTGACCTTCAGGACTCCGTTCATCGCGGTCTGGCCACAGTGGCCCGACGTCAGGGCCGCCTTCACGACGCCATCGCTCACCTCGAACGGGCCGCCGCCACGGTGCAGGACGTCCGCCGCCGCAGCGGAGGCTCGGCCAGCGTGCAAAGCGGATATTTCGGCCAGGTGGGTCCCGCGTTCACCGAACTGGTGGACGTGCTCGACGATCTGAACGAACAGGAACCAGGAGCCGGCCACGATCACCGCGCCTGGGAGGTCGTCCAGCGCGGCCGCGCCAGGACCCTGCTGGACATGCTGGCCGAAGCCGAAGTGGATCTTCGCATCAGGGCCGATGCCTCCTATCGCGATCGGGAATCGGAACTCCTGACGGCCATGGCCGGCCTCGACGCACGCCGTCTCGCAGCCCCCGACAGCGCCGTCATCTTCCAGAGACAGGCCGTACAACTCGAAACGAACCTAGAAACCCTCGAAGCCGAACTGCGTGCAGCCGACCCCCGCTACGCAGAGCTGCGCTATCCCCGGCCGGTGAGTCTGACGGACATCCAGAGTGAAGTGCTGCAACCCGGCGAAGCTCTGCTCGAATACCAGCTGGGCGACGACCGCTCCCACGCCTGGATCGTCGGCACCGACCGGTTCGTAATGCACCGTCTCGCCGGACGCTCCGAAATCGAAGACGCCGTCCGCACCCTGCTGCCCTATCTGAGCGACGCGAACCTCGCCGGCGACGCCGTCGCCTGGTTCGCCGCCCCGGCCCGGGCGGCGGCGCGCCTGCTGATCGATCCGCTGCGCGCTGATCTCGAGGGCGTGGACCGCCTGATCATCGTCGCCGACGGGCTGCTCCACTATCTCCCGTTCGCAGCTCTCCCCGTCGACGATGCGCCGGTATCGACCTTCGCCGAACTTCCTTGGCTCATTTCCGCTTTCGAGATCACCACCACGCCGTCGGCCAGCACCTTGAGCAGCCTTCGATCCTTGCCGGATGTGATCGTTGGCTCGCCCCTGCTCCTCTTGGGCGATCCCAGCCTGCCCCGACTCGACGACACGAGCATCCTCGCCCGCACCGCCGGCGCCGGCGGTTTGAGTCCGGCTCCCGCCGCTGACGCGGAGTTCGCCGGGCTGCTGGAGATCTACGGACGGTCCGCCCACGCCTTCGCCGAAGACCGAGCCACCGCCGCCAGACTTGCCGACCGCCCCCCTGCCGGAGGCGGCTGGCGCACCATCCATCTGGCCACCCACGGCCTGTTCAACGAGCAGCGCCCCCAATACTCCGGTCTTGTCCTCGCCCCCGATCCCGACACCGGCCACGACGGCTTCCTGTCAGTGGACGAAATCTTCGCCCTGGACCTCGACTGCGACCAGATCGTGCTTTCGGCCTGTTCCACGGCCCTGGGCGAGCTGGTCGACGGTGAGGGCATGGTGGGTCTGACGCGCGCCTTTCTCTATGCCGGTGCTCACAGCGTGGTGGCGGCTCTCTGGGACGTTTCAGGCGACGGAGCGGCCCGCTTCATGACCGGTTATCACCGACGCCTTGCAGACACGCCCACAGCAAGCCGCACCACGGCCCTCTGTGCAGAGCAACGAGCCATGTCCGGTGACGACGGACGCACAACGGGAGGTCTTCCCGTTGCACACCCCTCATTCTGGGCCGGGTTCACCGCCACGGGCGACGCTCGCTGATCCCCATTTCTTTCATCCGACGACGGCCGTCCGAAGGGACGGCCGATTTTCTGAGTCTCCATGTAAGGAACTCCACTTCCCTCAAACGTCCTCACCACGGCAGGCGGACGCGCCGCCTTAGGCATCGACCTTGTTCACCCGTCCCGATCGCGACCACACAGGAGGAAGACCATGTTCGCACCCCTGACCCATCTGATGCGATGCACGATCCGGCTGCTGCCGGTTCTGTTCGTCTTGCTGCTGGCTCTGCCGGCTTTCGCCAACACCGTCACCTACGACCTAGAGCCCATGGGCATGACCTACGGCATTCCCGCCGGTCAAGTGCCCGGCGACTGGATCTTCAGCGAGGATTCCGCCGACATGTACGTCACCGACTTCTATGTGGCGGGCAGTCCGTACTTCAACCAGGCCAGGATCGAAGCCCCTTATCTGGGCTTCGGTTCGGTCCAGATCCTCGGCATCAACAACATCGGCTTGATCTACGACTTCAATGCCGCCGGCGACGCCAGCTTCGAGTTCCTCGACACCGGCGGCACGGTGAACATCCAGGTCAACGGCTTCGGCGCCGTCATCGAGGCACCGGACTTCCCGTCCCTGGGCACCTTCTCACCTGCTCCCGGCGTGATCATGTCCACTACCTGGGTCGCCATCCCCGGAGGGATCATCGGCACGGTCACCCTCACGGGTCCCGTCCAGAAGCTGCGCGTGGGCGGCCAGGAACTGTGGGTCGACGACATGGACTGCAACAACGGACTCGGCGGCGGCGGCAGCGGCGGCTGCGACTTCGAAGTCGTGTACGATCCTCTGCCGGCCGGCACATCCTACGGCGCCCCCTTCGGCAACGTGCCCGGCGATCTCGCCTTCGTCGAGGACGGCATTCCCGTGTTTATGGAGTACTTCCAGACTCCCTTCGCGCCGTTCTTCAACTTCATGGAAGTCATCCCCGCGTCCGCGACCTTCGGCTCGGTGCGGGTCATGCATCACAACAACATCAACGAACGCTTCGACATCGCGGCCCTCGGCGTGACCGTCAGCGAGGTCAGCTTCGAGTACTACGACACCGGCGGCATGGAGAACCTGCGGGTCAACGGCGCCGCCATGTTCATGGGCGATCTGCATACCGCGCCCGCGGCCATCGCCCCCGGCGTCACGTTCACCGTGACGACGACCACCTTCGGCAGCGACATCTACGGCCAGGTCGTTTTGACCGGCGACGTGCAGGAGCTCGAAGTGGGCGGGCAGGAATTCTACATCGACAACCTTTGCGTCAAGAAGGCCGCCCCCTGCGACAAGCTGGTCCACCACGAATCCCGCACCGTCGGCGAGATCTGGGGCCTGCCCGTGGCGACGCCGCCCGGCACGGTCATGTTCACCGAGGACGGCATCCCCGTATCGATCCACGAGTACATGGCCGCCACCGGGGGCATGTTCTACAACTACTGCGAGATCTCACCCAACGTGCTGGGCTTCAGCTTCGCCAACACGATGGGCATCAACAACGTGACCAACCACTACGACATCGCGGCGAGCGGCATCGTCTCCACGTCTGTCTCCTTCGACTACCTGGATCTGGGCGGCGAGGAGAACCTGCAGGTCAACGGCGCCCTGTACTATGTGGGTGAACTGCACCTGGCACCGACGGCCATCGCGCCGGGCGTGACCTTCTCGGTCACCACGACACCCGTCGGCGGCGGCCTGCGCGGCCACGTCGTGCTGACCGGCCAGGTGGACTACCTGGTGGTGGGCGGACAGGAATTCTGGATCGACACGATCTGTGTGATGGGTTCCGGATCCTCCGGTCCCGTGCGCTGGTGCGACCACCTGAGCGACATCGAAAGCTCAGCCATGGGCAGCGCCTGGGGCGGCCCGTACGGCGATGCGTCCGGCGACTGGATCTTCACCGAGGACGGCATGGACGCCCATGTGTACGACTACACCGATCCCACCGGCATGACGTTCTTCGGCGAAGCCCGCGTGGGTGCGGCCTTCGTGCCCTTCGGCACGAGCCATATCTTGACCATCAACAACATCGGCATCGGCTACGACCTGGCGGGACTCGGCGCCACGACCAAGGTGCGCATCGACTACTTCGACGGCTCCGGCCTGGAGAACCTGCAGGTCAACGGCGGCCCCCTGTACATCGGCGAACTGAATCTCGCCCCTGCGAACATTGCTCCGGGGGTCATCTGCACCGTTTACGACACTCCGGCGGCCGGATTCTCGTACGGCACGGTCGTGCTCGAAGGCAACGTGCAGACCTTCCTGATCGGCGGCCAGCAGTTCGCCATCGACAACGTCTGCGTGCGGCTGGCTGGATCGACCACGGACACATCGCCGCTCCCCGCGGCGCTGACGAAGCTGCTGCCCAACTACCCCAACCCGTTCAATCCCAGCACCACGCTGATGTTCAGCCTGGGCCGCGGATCCCACGTGACCTTGACCGTGCACGACATGGCCGGCCGCGTGGTCCGCACTCTGGTCGACGGCGCCCGTGACGCCGGCGAGCACAGCGTGCTCTGGGACGGCAAAAACGAACGCGGCGGCGCCGTCGCCACGGGCGTCTACTTCGTGAAGGTGACGAGCCGCGACGGCGTCGACACCCAGAAGATCGCGTTGATCAAATAGAGGCGGGTGATCGATGCGAGGCGGTCCCGGGTTTTCACCCGGGGCCGCTCTTTGTTGATTTGGTAACAATTGACCGATCTTAATCCGCCGTGTCATAATCTCAGCCTCTTGTGAGGCCTCCTCGCCAATTGGGTCTCGCCGAGAGCCCGGTCGACGGTGTGTTTCGCCCATACCCCTATGGCACCGCCGATCCACCAAACCCCAGGAGGTCTCCATCTCGCAGTCGCACGACGAGTGTGCTCGTCTCCCTGTGCCTCATCCTGATGGCCGTCAGCGCCTATGCGCTGCCCTACGTCGGCGCCGACAAGAGCGGCGAACCGATCCGACCCGTCTGCGGGACCCAGGAGTACTGGGACATCCGCGCCGCCGAACTGAACTGGTACGCGGACAAGGCCGGCTGCCCCACCGAGGGCGTCTGCGACAACCCCGCCACCCGCGACGGCACGGCCAACGACGCGATGACCGTGAAAGTCGTCTTCCACGTCATCCGCGACAAGAACGGCGGCATGCCCATCGGCCTGACCGAAGCCGACGTCTACAACCAGCTCGACCAGCTCAACGCCGACTACGCGGCCTACAACATCGATTTCCAGATGCAGGGCCTGCGCTACCACAACGATCGCGCCCTGACCAGCGTCTCGGCCTATTCCAGCAGCGGCCGCTGGTGGAACGACATCATGGCGATCAAGGACAAGTACAACGAGTCCCCCAGCACGCAGATGAACATCTACATCAGCGGCATGGACAACGGCGTCTACGGCGTCCTGCTGGGCATCGCCACCTTCCCCTGGGATCCCAATGCAGTCGCGGCCCGCGGCGGCCTCTGGCTCAACAGCCAGTACGTCGGCGCCGGCCAGGGCACCGCGTCCCACGAGATGGGCCACTGCCTCGG